>JAESGU010000013.1_pt1 | contig 237754 bp, 216 predicted proteins | sample 9266271 | NCBI WGS metagenome assembly JAESGU01 (sample SAMN15740544, study PRJNA653495) | algae metagenome | isolation source: Scytonematopsis contorta HA4267-MV1 and co-occurring heterotrophs from mud... | place: USA: Palolo Valley Trail, Honolulu, Hawaii | collected 2009-07-25 | reverse complement strand
GGCCAGGTCAGCGTCGAGATCACCGACGGCGCGCTGTGCGTGGCCGGCCTGGCGCACGGGGCACTTTCGCGCATCACGCTGCGCGCCGGCCTGCCGGGTGCGGATGGCGCGCGGCTGGCGCGCGATACCACGCTGGATATCCGCATGCCCAACCGCGCCGCCACCGTGGCGCTGGACGCCAACGCCTTCATCCTGCCGCGCGGCCAGGGTGCGGCGCTGACCGTGACCACCGTGAACCTTTCGGCCGTGTCGCTGAAGCTGCTGCGCATCGGCGAACGGGGCCTGGCTTCGCAGATCGCCAGCGAACGGCTGGGTCGCGGCTTCTCGCCCTGGCAGGCCGAGCGCATCGCCGGCGGCGAAGGCCGCATGGTGTGGCAGGGCACGCTTTCGGTGCCGCAATGGGAACAGAACCGCCGCGCCAGCACGCGGCTTGACCTGGCACCGCTGATGGCGGGGCAGGGGCCGGGCGTGTTCGCGCTGGTCGCCGCCCCCGGCGACGGCACGCCGTTCGATCCGTGGAACGCGACCGCCGGCCAGTGGATCGTGGTCACCGACATGGCGCTGACCAGCCTGCGCGGCCGCGATGGCCTGACGGTGCTGGCGCGCAGCCTGGACACGGCGCAGCCGATCCAGGGGGCGGCGATCAACCTGATCGCGCGCAACAACGACATCCTGGGCGAAGCCGCCACGGATGCGAACGGCGTGGCGCGCTTTGCCGCGCCCCTGCTGGCCGGTCGTGGGGGTGCCGCGGCGCTCAGCGTGCATGCGCTGGGTGCTGGCGGCGACTTTGCCTTTCTCGACCTCACGGCCGCGGCCTTCGACCTGTCGGATCGCGGCGCCGAGGGCCGGCCGCATCCCGGCGCGCTCGATGCCTGGGCCTGGACCGAACGCGGCATCTTCCGGCCCGGCGAAACGGTGAACCTGACCGTGCTGGTGCGCAGCGACGCGGGCGATGCCAGCGACGTGCCGGTCACGCTGCGCGTGCGCCGCCCGAACGGCACCATCTTCCATGAATCCTCGCCGCCCCGCTCCGGCGGCCACATCGCGCTGGCACTGCCGCTGCCTGCCGCAGCACCACAGGGCGGCTGGAACGTCGAGGTGCTGGCCGATCGCGGCGCCGCCCCGATCGGCAGCACCAGCTTCCGGGTCGAGGATTTCGTGCCCGAGCGCGTGGCGCTGTCGATCGCCGACCCGGGCCGGCCGCTGACCCCCGGCACGCCGTTGCCGCTGGCGGTCAATGCCCGCTACCTGTACGGCCCGCCGGCCGCCGGCCTCACCGGCACCGTGGAGGTCACGGTGGCCCCCGATCCGGAGCCGTTCCCCCAGCTGCGCGGCTGGCGCTTCGGCACGGTGGACGACACCGCGGCGCCGCAGCGCTTCGACCTGCCGATCGAGCCGACCGATGCGCAGGGCAACACGCGCGTGGCGCTCGATCTGCCGCGCGTGCCGGACAGCACGGCGCCCTTGAAGGCGACCGTGGCGATTGCGCTGGCGGAGGCCGGGGCGCGGCCCAGCCGGGCCAGCATCACCGTGCCGGTGCGCAGCGCCGGCGTGCTGCTGGGCATCCGCCCGCTGTTCACCGGCGGCGCCGTGAACGACGGCGCCGAGGCCGCGTTCGAGGTCGCCGCCTTCAACGCCGCCGGCGAGCGCGTGGCCGCGCCCAACCTGCAACTGCGCATCGTGCGCGAGCGCCCCAGCTTCCGCTTCGTCATCCGCGAGCGGACCGCGCGCTACGAAACCGTCTGGCGCGACGAGCCGCAGACCGAGCGCACCGTGTCGCTCGGCACGGGTGCTCCGGAGCGCGTGGCGTTCAATGCGTCATGGGGCCGCTGGCGTGTCGAAGTGTTCGACCCGAACGGCCTCGCCGCCGTGAGTACGCGCTTCCGCGCCGGCTGGATCGCCGCCGGCAGCGCCGACGTGCCCGACCGGCTGGAGGTGGCGGCCGACAAGGCCAGCTACGCCGCGGGAGAAGTCGCGCGCGTGAGAATCACGCCGCCCTTCGCCGGCATCGCCACGGTGGCGGTGGTGACCGATCGGGTGCGCGCCCTTTCGGTGCACAGCGTGCCGGACGGTGGCGCCACCATCGACGTGCCGGTGGATGCCGCCTGGGGGCCGGGCGCCTACGTGGCCGTCATGCTGCACCGGCCGCGGGCTGGCCAGACCCAGGCGGCGCCGTTGCGCGCCGTGGGCCTGACCTGGCTGGGGCTTGACCCCGCCGCGCGGCGCCTGGCGGTCACCGTGGAAGCCCCCACGCCCGCGCGGCCGCGCACCCGCGTGGAAATTCCCGTGCGCGTGGCCAATGCCTCGGCCGACACGCGCGTGGCGCTGGCGGTGGTCGATGAGGGGATTCTCCGGCTCACGCAGCACGCCTCGCCCGATCCGGCCGCCTGGTTCGCGGGCCGGCGCAATTTCGGCGTCGATCTGCGCGACGATTACGGCCGGCTGATCGCACCCGCCGAAGGCCCGCTGGGGCAGACCCGATCGGGCGGCGGCGACGACATTTCGGGCGCCGGCCTGCCGGTGGTGCCGCTGCGCATCGTGTCCATCATGCTGCCGCCGCAGCCGGTGGGCCAGGATGGCAGCACGCGCTTCACGCTCGACCTGCCGAACTTCGACGGCGAGCTGCGGCTGATGGCGCTGGCCTTCGATGCCCAGCGCACGGGCGGCGCCGCGGCGCCGCTGACCGTGCGCGACCGCCTGGTGGTGGAGCCCACCATCCCGCGCTTCCTGGCCCCGGGCGACGAGGCGCGCCTGTCGGTTGCGCTGCAATCCATCGACCTGCCCTCGGGGCCGATCGCGTTCAGCGCGCGCACCGAAGGCCCACTGGAGATCATTGGCGACCTGCCGTTCAACCCGACGCTGGCGCAAGGCCAGCGCGTGCGCACCACGCCCATGTTGCGCGCCACCGGCACCGGCATCGGCGCCGTCACCTTCACCGTCAGCGGCCCCGAGAATTTTGCCGCGACGCACCGCTACGAGATTTTCGTGCGCCCGCCGCGCGGGCCGGTGACCGAGCTTTCCTCGCGTCAGGTGGCGCCGAACGCCACGCTGGATGCCCCGCCCGCGCTCCTGGCCAACCTGCTGCCGGGCGCCACACTGGTTGCCACCGCCGGCAGCATCGCGCGCTTCGATGCGCCGGCGCTGATGCGGGCGCTGGATATCTGGCTGTACGGCTGCCTGGAGCAGGTCACCAGCCGCGGCCTGCCGCTGGTGTTCACCAGCGACGAATCGCTGATCGGCGAACGCCGCATGGAACGCCTGCAGCAATCTGTGGCCCAGGTGCTGGACAAGCAGCGCTTCGATGGCTTCTTCGGGCTGTGGAGCGGCTATGGCCAGCCCGAATCCTGGGCCACCGCCTATGCCGTGGAATTCCTGCTGCGCGCCCGTGCCGCCGGCAGCACGGTGCCCGATGCGCCGCTGGAGAGTGCGCTGAAGGCGCTGGCCGACAGCGTGTCGGACACGCCCGGCGCCAACAACGCCATCGGCTGGGCCGAGCAGGCCTATGCGCACTACGTGCTGGCGCTGGCCGGCCGTGCGCGCCCCGGCGGCATGCGCGTGATCGCCGATGCGCATGCCGCGTCGCTGCCCACGCCGCTGGCACGCGCCCAGCTTGCCGCCGCCCTGGTGCGCATCGGCGACGTGGCGCGCGCCCGCCCGCTGTTCGAAGCCGCACTGGCGCAGCAGAACCGCCAGCCCTGGTGGGAGGATTTCGGCAGCGCGCAGCGCGATGCCGCCGCCATGGTGGTGCTGCTGACCGAAAGCGACCAGTTCCGCGACCGCATCCCCGCGCTGCTGGACCGCCTGCCGCCGAACGAAGCCACGCCGCGGTATCTGTCCACCCAGGAAATGGCCTGGGCGGTCAGCGCCGCCGCGGTCACCGGGCGCGACGGCAGGCCCGTTTCGCTGGCGGTGGGCGCGCGCGCCCTTGCCTCGGCGCCGCGGGTCAGTGTGCCGCTCACGCCGCCCAGCAGCATCCGCAACGCGGGCGCCGAGCCGGTGTGGATTTCGCTGGCCGCCGCCGGCATCCCGCGCAATGCGCTGCCGGCGGGGCGCGAAGGCATGCGCGTGAGCCGCCGCTTCTTCAACCGCGACGGCACGCCCACCAACCTCGATACCGTGCGCCAGAACGACACCTTCTTCGTGGTTGTCGAAGGCCGGTCGGAAACCGGCCAGGCGCACCGCGCCCTGGCGCAGCATCTGCTGCCCGCCGGCTGGGAGATCGAGCCGCTGCGGCTGGGCAGCGGCACGCCCGAAGCCTTCCCGTTCCTGGGCGAGCTGTCCGAACCCGTGGCGGTTGCCTCGCGCGATGATCGCTGGGCGGCGGCGATCGATCTCGCGGCCAACGCACAGGAATTCCGCCTGGCCTTCCTGGTGCGCGCGGTCAGCGTGGGCAGCTTCGTGCTGCCGGGCGCGGAGCTGACCGACATGTACCGCCCGCGCTTTTTCGCGCGCCAGGCGGAGGGCCGGATCGCGATAAGGGAATGAGCGCAGGCCCCACCGCCCCCTCCCCAGCCCTCCCCCGCTGCGCGGGAGAGGGGGCGGTGCCGCCAACGCCCCCTCTCCCGCGCAGCGGGGGAGGGCTGGGGAGGGGGCGGTGGGGCATGGCGAGCCTCGCCGTCCTGCTTCTCGCGAGCGGCGTGCTTGCGCTCGACCGCGCCTTCCCGCCTGACCTTGCGCGCCTGGCATCCGGCACGGAGATCCTCGACCGCCAGGGCCGCACGCTGTCCGTACTGCCGGCGCCGGGCGGCGTGTGGCGCTTCGCCACGACGGCCGAGGACGTCTCGCCGCTGTATCGCCGCATGCTGCTGGCGATCGAGGATCGGCGCTTCGACCACCACCTCGGCGTCGATCCGCTTGCGCTGGTGCGCGCGGCCGCGCAGTGGGCGCGGCATGGCCGCGTGGTGTCGGGCGGCAGCACCCTCACCATGCAGGTGGCCCGCCTGCTGGAACCCCGCCCGCGCACGCTGCAAAGCAAGGCCATCGAGATCGCGCGCGCCTTCCAGCTGGAAGCCCGCTTCGGCAAGCGCGCGATCCTGGAAATGTACCTGACGCTTGCCCCGATGGGCGGCAATGTCGAGGGCGTGCGCGCCGGATCGCTCGCCTGGTTCGGCCGCCCGCCGGCGCAGCTGGAACCCGCGGAAGCAGCTCTGCTGGTGGCGCTGCCGCAGCGCCCCAGCGCGCTGCGCCCCGACCGCTTCCCCGAAGCCGCGCTGCGTGCGCGCGAAAAAATCCTGGCGCGCGCCCAGGCCGCCGGCGTGGCCGTGGATGCCGAGCGCATGGCCCTGCCCGAAGCCCGCTTCGCCCTGCCGCGCCTGGCGCCGCACCTGGCGCGCCAGCTGGCCGCCCGCATGCCAGGTGCGCGCATTCCCACCAGCATCGACGCGGCGCTGCAGCGCGAGGCCGAGCGCCTGGCCGCGGCCGCCGCCGAAGCCTCGCCCAGCGGTGCGGCTGCCCTGGTGGTGCTGGAGAATTCCTCCCGCCTGGTGCGCGCCCATGTCGGGCACAGCCACCCGTTCGACCAGGCCCGCGCGGGGCATCTCGACATGCTTGCGGCGTGGCGGTCGCCGGGGTCGGCGCTGAAGCCGTTCGTCTATGCGCTGGCCTTCGATGACGGCGTGCTGGCGCCGGAAACGCGATTGAGCGACCTGCCGCAGCGCTTCGGCGACTGGGCGCCGGAGAATTTCGATCGCGGCTTTTCGGGCAGCATCACGGTACGCGATGCGCTGCGCTTCTCGCTGAACCTGCCCGCCGTCGCGGCGCTGGAGCAGGTGGGGGCTTCGCGTTTTGCCGCGGCACTGCGCGCCGCCGGGCTGGAGTTGCGGCTGCCCGCCGGGGCCGCGCCGTCATTGCCCATGGCGCTGGGTGGCGTGGCGGTGCGGCCGATCGACCTGGCGCGCGGCTTCGCCATGCTGGCCGATGGCGGCGCGCCGCTGGTTGCCGCGCCGACCGCGCAGGCGATCGCCGGCATCCTGGTGGCCACGCCGCCGCCGCCGGGCCTGGCGCCGGGCACGCGCGTGGCCTGGAAGTCGGGCACCAGCTGGGGCTACCGCGACGCCTGGGCCGCCGGCTTCGATGGCGCGCATACCGTGCTGGCCTGGACCGGGCGGCCGGATGGCACGCCCACGCCCGGTGCCACCGGTCGCACGGCCGCCGCACCCCTGATGTTCGCGGTCTTCGACCTGCTGCCGCACGCCGCCCTGCCGCTGCCCGCGCCGCCCAAGCCGCGCCCCGCGCCCTTGCTGGCCGCGCGCGACGATGCGCTGCGGCTGCTGTTTCCGCCCGCCCAGGCCACGCTGAACGCCGAAGCGGGTGCGATCACGCTGCGCGCCGGCGGCGGCCAGCGCCCGCTGACCTGGCTGGTCGATGGCGCGCCCATCGCGTCGCAGCGGCATCGCCGCGATGCCGCCTGGGCGCCGCTTGGCCCCGGCTTCTACCGCGTGACCGTGATCGACGCCGAGGGCACGAGTGCCAGCGCCGAGGTGCGGGTCAGGCGGTAGGGGGCGTGGTGCGCGCTCGCGCCACCGCGCCTGCCTGCTCCACCAGCACGCCATCGCCTTCCAGCAACGCCAGCTGTGCCGCGGCGGCACCGCGCGCCGCCGCATCCAGGCCCAGCAGTTTCGCGGCGCCCAGCTCCAGCTGCTCGCGCGAGAAACCCTGCGTGGCATCGACCAGCGCCAGGATCGCGCTCCGCCACTCCGCCGGCGCCACAAGTGCCGCGCGGCGCAGCTCCACCGGCAGCGCCGAGCGGTCGCGGGGGGCCACGGTGGCGCCTTCGGCCAGCCAGAAGCCGCCGGCTTCGCTCAGGCCCGCAAGCTCCTTGGCCAGGCGCAGCGCCTGCTGCACGGCGGCGCGGATTTCGGCGTCCGGCTTCGTGCCCCACAGCGTGGCCAGGCGCAGCACCACAAGCTCGGTCGGCACCGGGCCTTCCTGGCGCACCACCTCGGCGGCCAGGTCACCCAGCCTGGCGAAGGGCATTTTTGGGATCGGCGTATCCTTCGGCACCTCCATCACGGCCGGCGCGTAGGGCGCGGCGAGGCCCGTGGGCGCTGCGTCAGCCGCGACCGCCGGCGCGGCCTGGCCCGTGGCGGCGCGGGCGGCGGCGACCAGCGCGCGGGCCTCGGCCTCGGGCCGCGCCAGCCAGCCGGCGCTCCAGGTGCGCGCGAGCGTCCAGCCCATCATGGCAAGTGCCCCGTCGCGCTGCCGGTCGCGATCACGCGCACCGCGCGCCAGCACGTAGTAGGGCCCGTCGCTGCCGATGCCGAGCGCCAGGTCATGGCCCTCGGGCGCGGCCACCGCGAGATCAAGGAACAGGCCCGACAGGCCCACGCGCGCCCGCGTCGCCACGCCTTCCTTCGCCAAGGCCAGCTGCACCGCGCGCGCGAACGGATCGGCCGCTTCCGCCGTGCCATCCGCCGCGGCGCCGCTGGCCGCCGCGGCATAGGCCAGGAAATCCTTGAGCACCGCCACGCCACGCCCGGCGGCACGCTCCAGGTCGATCTGCTCGGGGCCAATGCTGCTGAACGCGGTGCAGCGCTTCTTGGCGCGCGTGATCAGCACATTGAGCCGCCGCTCGCCGCCCTCGGCCGACAGGGGGCCGAAGCGCATGGCGAACTTGCCCTGGCTGTCCGGCGCGTAGCCGATCGAGATGAAGATCGCGTCGCGCTCGTCGCCCTGCACGTTCTCCAGGTTCTTGACGAAGAACGGCTCGTCCTCGTGGCCGGTGAAGAAGCTCTCGGTGTCGGGGTTGTCGCGGCGCAGCGCCTCGACCGCGTCCAGGATCGCGTCGCGCTGGCTGACGCTGAAGGCGGCGACGCCAAGAGTATCGTTCGGCGTCTCGCGCGCATGGCGCAGTACGGCTTCGGCCAAAACCTTGGCTTCCACCAGGTTCACGCCTTCGCCGCCGCTGTCGAACACGCCGCCTTCCACGCGCACCAGCGACAGCCCCAGCGCTGGCGTGCGCGCGCGGGGGCTGGGGATCACCAGCAGGCGGCCTTCGTAGAAATTGTCGTTGCTGACCTTGATCAGGCTCTGGTGCCGGCTGCGGTAGTGCCAGCGCAGCATCTCGCTGGGCACGCCGCGTGCGTTGCACAGCGAAAGAATGCTCTCCACGTCGCGCGCCTGGGCGAGCGTTTCCTGGGGTGCCTCGTCGTCCTCGCCGGTCATGGTCTTGAAGAACTGCGTGGGCGGCATCTGCCGGTCGTCGCCCACCACCACGATCTGATTGACGCGCGCCATGGCACCGATCGCATCGACGGGTTCCACCTGGCTTGCCTCGTCGATCACCAGCATGTCGAAGCCCTGTGCATCCGCATCCAGGAACTGCGCCACGGACAGCGGCGACATCATGAACACCGGCTTCATCGCCTGCACGGCGGGCGCGCAGGCGCGCAGCATGGCGCGGATCGGCATGTGGCCGCGCTTCTTGGCGATCTCGCCCCGCAGGATCTGCAATGGCCCGCCGCCATCCGGCAGGCGCGCCGCATGCGCCGCCGCCACTTCCGCGCGCGCGAGGTCAAGGCGCGTCTTGTCGAGGGCGCGGAACTCCTCGGCGGTGCGGTCCTGCTGCGCGGTGTCGAAGGTGGCCAGTTCCGGGTGCGACCGGCAGGCGGCCTTCCACACCGAATCGGCCACCGCGCGATCGAAGGCGGGCCGCGCGCGGTCGGGCGGCAGCGTGCCATCGGCGATCGCCTCGGCCAGCGGGCCCAGCGCGGCATCGGCGTCGCGCGCGCGCTTCCACGAGACCCAGCCGGCCAGGCCCTCGGGGTCGGCTGCCATGCCGGCCAGGCGTTCGGTGAACATCGCGAAGGGCGGGTCGGCGAATTCCCGGCAGGCGGCGGGGTCCATGGCGGCGGCATCGACGAAGGCCAAGCGCGGCATGGCGAAGCCCTCAAGTGCCGCGTCCAGGGCTGCCGCCTGGTCGGCTGGCGGCGGCGGCACCGCGGCGGCATCGGGCTGGTCGCGCAGCACCGCCTGGCCTTCCAGCAGCGCATCCAGCAGCGCGAGCTGCGCTGCCTTGTCGCTGGGCGGCGCGGCACTGGTCTGCGCGAGCGTCGCCTGCGCGGCCCGGTACGTGCCCGAGAGCGCCGAGAAGAAGCCGCCGCCTTCGGCCAGCGCGGCCCGTGCCTCGGCCAGGCCCGGCAGCGACCAGGCGCTGGGCAGCGCCGATGGTGCCCGCGCCCTGGCAGCGGCCAGCGCCGTGGCCGCGCGCGCAAGCCGCAGCAGCGCCGCCGCGGCGCTTGGACGATCCGGCGCCGGCCGGCCCATGCTGGTTGCCAGCTGGGCGGCCGCGGCGCGCAGCGTGGCGGTGGCGCGCAGCGCCGTCGGCAGGGTGCCGCTGAGGCGCCGCATGATGGAGTCGTCAAGCCCCGTCAGCGCCACGCCGCGCCAGGCGTGGGCGGAAGGCGGACCGATGGCGGCCGCGCTGTCCGCCATGGCGCGCACCAGCCCGGTGCGCTCGGCAATCTCGGCGGCGGACCACTCCGCGGCCGGCAAGACCACCTGCGGCAGGTCGGGCGCGTCCAGGCGCGACAGCACGATGCGCCCGACCGCGTCGTACGCGGTCATGCCGGTGCCGCCCACCTTGGCGTGCAGCGCGCGGGCATGGCGGTTCAGCCGACCCCGCACGCGGCCCAGCCGCTCGATCAGGTCGCTGCGATCGGGTTTTTCCGCGCGCGGCGTCTTCAGCGTGACGTCCAGCTCGGCCAGCACCGCCTTGCGCGACGCCTTCTCGCTGTGCAGTTCCAGGCAGGCCGCACCCAGCCCCACCTGGTCCAGCCTGCGCTTCACGACCGACAAGGCGGCCAGCTTCTCGGCCACGAACAGCACGGTCTTGCCGTCCAGCACGGCCTGGGCGATCACGTTGGTGATGGTCTGGCTTTTGCCAGTGCCGGGCGGGCCCTGGATCACCAGGCTTTGGCCGCGTCGCGCCGCTTCGATCGCGCGGGTCTGGCTGGCATCGGCATCGACCACGTGGTCCAGCCGCTCGATGCGGATCGCCTCGTCCAGGTCGGCATCGGCATCGAGCGCATCGGCCACCGGAAACGTGCCGCCGGCCAGCAGCGTGCGCACCAGGGGGCTGGCGGCGATGCGTGGATGCTCCAGGTCACGCGCCATCAGCAGTTTCGCGAAGCCGAACAGGCCCAGCGCCACCGCATCGGGCTCGACCCACCATCCCTGTTGGCCAGACACCGCGGCGCGCACGGCTTCGATCCAGCCGTTCACGGCGGCGAAGCCATCCTCGGCGCGTTCGTCGAAATCGGGTGGCGGCGGCAGCGTGATGCCGAACTGATCCTTCAGCATCACGGCCAGGGTTTCGTTGCCCTCCACCTCCGCCTCGCTCCAGGCGAGTGCAAAGGCATCGCGGGCGTTGCGGCGCGTGAGCGTGACCGGGATCAGCACCAGCGGCGCGCGGCGCACCTTGCTGGGAAGCTTGGGGTCGGTCCAGTGCAGCTGGCCGAGCGTCAGGAACAGCAGCGGGACGCCCTGTTCCTCGATGAAGGCGCGGGCGGCCTGTTCCAGGCGGAGCAGCACGCGCGGCAGCGTGGTATCGCCCAGCGTCATCGACAGCAGCAGGTCTTCCGGATCGGCCGGCACGGCGATGGCTGGCGTGGCGGCGGCCTTCTTCCGCGCGCGCTTCGGCTTTGGCGCCTCGGGTGCGGGTTCCGCAGGTGTCCCCGCCGCCGGCGTGTCGGCGGCGGGCGCGAAGCCGAAGGATTTGCGATCGGTCACCAGCAGGCGCCACAGGCTGGCGCTTTTCTCGCCCACGACCGCCAGCGCGCCGGTGGTGCGCGTGGCCTCCGGCAGCGCCAGCAGCCGGTTGCGCGGACTGAGATCGAGCAGGTCGCGCCGCGCCGCCGCCAAGGCGGAGATCAATGTTGGGTCGGTCACGCGGAAAACCCTCCTCGCAGGCGGTGGAGACGCAGCTCCTCCAGGTCGAGCTCGCCCTCCAGCGCGCGCATCGCGTGGTCATCGACCTCACGCGTGCGATAGAGCCGCAGCAGCAGCGCGCGCTGCGCCGCCAGCGTCTGCAGCTTGAGGCCGAGGATGGCGGAGAACTCCGCCTCGGCCGCGGCCGGGTTGTCGCTGCGCAGCCGGTTGGCGGCCGCCTGCGCGGCGTAGTGCGGCGTGAGCTCCCGCGCGAACGGCCCCACCATCTCGTCCTCGTGCAGCTGCGCCAGGTGATCGACCGCGGCGTCGGCCAGGCGCCGGCGCAGGCGGGCATGGGCTTCGGTCGACGGCGCCTCGCGCGCCAGCTTCAGCAGGCGCACCAGCGGGCCCAGCGTGGTGGCCTGCAACACCAGGGTCACGAAGATCGCGATGAAGGTCAGCGCCAGCACCGCATCGCGGCCCGGCACCGATTCCGGAATGCCGATGGCGGCTGCCATGCTGACCACGCCCCGCATGCCGGCCCAGGAAATCACCACCACGTTGCGCCACGGCGGATAGGGATCGATCGCGCGCACCTTCGGCAGCAGCAGGCGGTGTCCGTAGGCCACCGGGAAGACCCACACGAAGCGCGAGACGACCAGCACGCCGGCAATCAGCAGGCCGATGCCCACCAGCCCCCAGTCGATGCTGCCGCCACTGCGCGCAATCACGCCGCGCAGTTCCATGCCGATCAGCGTGAACACCACGGTGTTGAGCACGAACACGGCAAAGTCCCACACTGCCTTGGCTTCCAGCCGCGTGCGGGGCGTCATCCATTCGGGGGCGTGCCAGGCCACCGTGATGCCGCAGGCGACCACGGCCAGGACGCCGCTGGCATGCACCGTCTCGGCCGCCGCGTAGCTGCCGAAGGCGACCAGGAAGCTCACGGTGATCTCCAGCAAGGGGTCGTCCAGTCTGGCGGAGAGCAGCGTGGCCAGCCGCCCGCATAGCCAGCCGATGGCAAGGCCGCCGGCGGCCAGCAGGGTGAAGGCGCCGGCCGCACCCCAGGCGCTGAAGGCACCGGTGGCCGCGGCGGCGATCGCGAAATTATACAGCACCAGGCCCGAGGCATCGTTCAGCAGCGATTCGCCTTCCAGGATCGTCACCACGCGGCGCGGCACGGCAATGGCGCTCATGACCGCGGCGGCGGCGGCGGCATCGGGCGGTGCGATCAGCGCGCCGAAGGCGAAGCACACCGCCCAGGGCAGGTCGGGCAGCAACTGCTTCGTCACCCAGCCGATGCAGATCGTGGTGAAGCCCACCAGGCCCACCGCCAGCAGCAGGATGGGCCGCAGGTTGCGGCGGAAATCACGCAGCGGCGTGAAGAAAGCGCTGGCCTGCAGCAACGGCGGCAGGAAGAACGCCATGGCCAGGTGCGGATCGAGCGTGACCGAGGGCACGCCGGGGATCACCGCCAGCGCCATGCCGGCCAGCACCAGCGCCACGGCATAGGGCAGGCGCAGCCAGCGCGCCGCCACGGCAAGCCCGACCGCGACCGCCATCAGGGCGGTTACGGTGGTGAAGGTTTCCATCGTCGCTCCCGTCGTCTCCGCGAAGCCTAGAGCAATATCCGCTTGCGTTGAATCGCGAAGCGATCCGCAAGTGGATGAAATTGCTCGCCCAGGTAAACCGACAGCGTATCCGCTTCAGCGGATCACGCTGTCGGGGATTTTCGCCGGCCTGCGCGACCCTTCCGCTGGCCGGGGCGGCACCCTATCTGATTGCAACTTGAACGGATACAGGTGCCGCGATGCTGGATGCCGCCCTTCCCCCCGATGCCGCCCTGCACGATGCCTATTCCAGCGCCGTGATGCGCGCGGTGGAACGTGCCGGGCCGGCCGTGGTGCATATCGCCGCGCGCAAGGGGGCGCGGGGCGGCACGTTCGCTCAAGGGTCTGGCGCTCAAGGGTCTGGTAGCGGCGTGGTCGTGGCGCCCGATGGCCTGGTGCTGACCAACAGCCACGTGGTGCAGGGCGCCGAGGCGCTCAGCGTCACCACGCCCGATGGGCGCGTGCTGGAAGCCCGCCGCATCGGCGATGATCCCGACACCGACCTGGCCTTGCTGCGCGTCGATGCGCCGGAGTCGCTGGCCTACGCGCAGCTTGGCGATTCGGCTGCACTGCGGCCGGGGCAACTGGCGATCGCCATCGGCAACCCGCTGGGCTTCGCCAATACCGTGACCGCGGGCGTGGTCAGCGCGCTGGGCCGCAGCCTGCGCGGTGCCAATGGCCGGCTGATCGAGGACGTGATCCAGACCGACGCGGCGCTCAATCCCGGCAATTCCGGCGGCGCGCTGGTTGATTCCAGCGGCGCGGTGATCGGCGTGAACAGCGCCATGATCGCGGGCGCGCAGGGCATCTGCTTCGCGGTCGCGGCCAACACGGCGCGGCTGGTGCTGGGGCAGCTGGTGCGCTTCGGCCGGGTGCGGCGGGCGTGGCTTGGCATTTCCGTGCAGGCCGCACCGCTGCCGCGCAGGCTCGCGCGGCTGCATGGGCTGGACCAGCCGCGCGCCGCGCAGCTGATCGAGGTGCTGCCCCACGGACCGGCGGCGCAGGCGGGCATGATGCCGGGCGACCTGCTGGTGGCGCTCGACGGGTTCGCCATCGGCGGTGCCGACGACCTGCTGCGGGTGCTGACCGCCGAGCGCGTGGGGGCTGCCACCGCCGCGCTGGTGCTGCGCGGCGACCAGGCGCTGCGGCTTGGGGTGGTGCCGCGCGAGCGCGCATGATCTATTCTATCCCCGCAACAAGCGGGGAGACCTGGACATGCCCGGCGTGGTTCGAATCCTGTCCCTGGATGGCGGTGGCATCAGGGGATTGCTGAGCGCCCAGGTGCTGGTGCAACTGGCCAAGGCGCTGGGCCGGACCGGGCAGGAATTCGCCGAAACCTTCCACATGATCGCCGGCACCAGCACCGGCGGCATCATGGCGGTCGGGCTGTGCGCGCCGGGGCAGCAGAAGCACAGGCCCGCCGACCTGGTTTCGCTGTATCGCGACCAGGGCCCAAAAATCTTCGACAAGTCGTGGTTCAGCGGCATCCTCAATCCGCTGGGCATCCGCGACGAGACCTACAGCGCCGACGCGCTGGAGGAGATTCTGCGCGGCCGGCTGGGTGATGCGCTGCTGGACGAGGTCGGCCCCGAATTGCTGGTGACAAGCTACGACATCGAACGATCCAACGTGATGATCTTCAAGTCATGGCGCGCACGCCTGGCCGCGAAGCACAACTATCGGCTGCGCGACGTGGCGCGCGCCACCAGCGCCGCCCCCACCTATTTCGAACCCGCCCTGGTCTATTGCCGCGACGACACCCAGCCGATCGAGGCGCGTCGATCCGCCCTGGTGGATGGCGGCGTGTTCGCCAACAACCCCGCCATGTGCGCCTGGAGCGAGGCGCGCCGCATCTACCCGGATGCCGAAAGCATCCTGCTGCTGAGCATCGGCACGGGCGGCCGCCAGCAGCCCATTCCGTACGGCAAGGCGCGCGGCTGGGGCAAGGTTGGCTGGGCGACGCGGATCAGCGACCTGCTGATGGATGGCGTGGCCGACACGGTCGACTACCAGCTTGCCACGCTGAATGACGGGCACTGGCTGCACTGGCACCGCATCCAGGTGGAACTGACCGGCATGGGATTGAAGGGCGCCAAGATGGCGGCCTTCAAGGACGACGACGGCAAGCCGCTGGGCTTCGGCATGGATGACGTGGACGACCGCTCGCTGGCGGCGCTGATCAGCCTGGGTGACATGGCGTGGAACGATTTCAAGGCGCGCGACGCGGGCGCCGAACTCGCCAAGCTGGTCAAGATGCTGAAGGCGCCGAAGGACAGCATCGAGCAGCTGGGCTTCAATCCGGACGCGCCGTCGCCGCTGGAGTGATGGGTGAGGGGCGCTGCGCCGCCCCGACCCGTCAGTGGCTGAACCGCCTGGTCCCGCCATCCACATGGATCACCTGGCCGGTGATGTAGCGCGCCCGCGGGCTGGCCAGGAACGCCACCAGGCAGGCCAGGTCCTCCGCCTCACCGATGTAGCCCGCCGGCACGTTGGCCTGCACCCAGGCGCGCTGGGCTTCCTCGGTCGGCATGATGCGGCGATCGATCTGCTCGCTGTGGATGCGGCCGGGCGGAATGCAGTTCACCGTGATGCCGTGCGGCCCCAGCTCGCGCGACAGCGCCTTCGACCAGATGTGTACGGCACCGTTGGGCGCGTTGGCCGCGTTCACGTTGTGCGGCTCGTCCTGGCCGGTGATGCTGATGATGCGGCCCCATCCCAGCGCCCGCATCTGCGGCACCAGCGCATGCGTGATGCGTCGCCCGGCGGCGAAGTTCAGCAGCATGGCTTCCTCCCACGCCGCGTCGTCGCCAAGCCCGGCCTGCGGGCGTGACCCGCCGGCGTTGTTCACCACGATGTCGCACTGCCCGTAGCGGGTGATCACCGCATCGCGGATCTTTTCCGCGGCGTCGGGCGCGGTGACGTCCTGGATGATGACCTGCGCGCCGCCGATCTCGAGTGCCAACTCACCCAGCAGCACGCCGCGGCGGGCCACCAGCGCCAGTTTGCAGCCCTCGGCCGCCAGCGCCTTGGCGATGCCGCGCCCCAGGCCCACGCTGGCGCCGGTGACCAGCGCCACCTTGCCGTCGAGTTGCAGGTCCATCAGCCGGTTCAGACCCTGCCGTACGTATCCTCGATGCGCACGATGTCGTCCTCGCCGGTGTAGCTGCCGACCTGCACTTCGATCAGCTGCAGCGGGATCTTGCCGGGGTTCTCCATGCGGTGCACGCAGCCCAGCGGCAGATAGACGCTCTCGGTCTCGCGCACCATCAGCTGTTCGTTGTCGCGCGTGACCAGCGCGGTGCCCTTCACCACCACCCAATGCTCGGCGCGGTGGTAGTGCTTCTGCAGGCTGAGCTTGGCACCCGGCGTCACCTGGATGCGCTTCACCTGGAAGCGGTCGCCCTGGATCAGGCCCTCATAGAAGCCCCAGGGGCGGTACATGCGGCGATGCTCGGTGCCTTCCTTGCGGCCCGACTTCTTCAGCGCATCGACGATCGCCTTAACGTCCTGCGCGCGGTCGCGGGGGCACACCAGCACGGCATCCTCGCTGGTCACCACCACGGCATCCTGCATGCCCAGCACGGCGGTCAGCATGCCGTCGCTGCGCACAAAGCAGTTCTGGCTGTCCAGCACCACGGCATCACCGGCGATCACGTTGCCGGAAGCATCCTTGGCGCCGACATCCCACAGGGCGGCGTAGCTGCCGATGTCGCTCCAGCCGATTGCGGCGGGCACCACGGCGGCGCGGGCGGTCTTCTCCATCACCGCGTAGTCGATGCTGATGGACGGCGCCTGGGCGAACGCCGCCTGGTCGAGCCGCAGGAAATCGAGGTCGGTCGTGGCGGCGGCGATCGCGGCGCGGGCGGCTTCCAGCACCGCGGGCGCGTGGGCGGTGAATTCGGCGATGATGTCGGCGGCGCGGAACAGGAAGCTGCCGCTGTTCCACAGATAGCCTTCCGCCACGTAGCGCGCCGCGGTTTGTGCGTTGGGCTTCTCGACGAATTTCTCCACGGCGTGCGCGCCGTTGGTGGCAAGCGGCGGGCCGGGCTTGATGTAGCCATAGCCGGTTTCGGCGTGGCTGGGCTTCATGCCGAAGGTGGCCAGGTGGCCTTCGCGGGCAGCCTGGGCGGCGGCCTGCACGGCGGCGGCAAAGGCCGGCACATCGGCAATCGCGTGATCGGCGGCCAGCACCAGCAGCAGCGCCTGGGGATCGGCTTCCGCCACCAGCAGCGCGGCCACGGCCACGGCCGGGGCGGTGTTGCGCGCCAGCGGCTCCAGCACCACGCGCGCACCGCCGGTCCCGCCGACCGGTATGCCCGTGGCGCGCAGCTGTTCGGCCACCAGGAAGCGGTGCTCGGCGCTGCAGATCACCATCGGCGGGGCCGCGGTGATCGCGGCAGCGCGCGACGCGGTTTGCTGGATCAGGCTGGCAGCCGCCGTCAGGTTCAGGAACTGCTTGGGATAGGACCCGCGCGACAGCGGCCACAGCCTGGTGCCGGACCCGCCGGAAAGGATGACGGGAACGATACTGTCCTGCTGCATACGATTGTCCTGCGTGCCACTCACGGCGGCAGCCTATAGCAGCGCAGGTGAAGGGATGGCTACGCTGCCCCGGCCGGTGCCGGGGCGGCGCGCCGCCTTATCCGGCCAGTGCCGCGTCCTTGCTTTTGCGCAGGTTGGGCAGCGCCATGGCAATGATCGCCAGCAGCGCCAGCGCCAGCAGCGAGGCGCTGATCGGGCGTTCCACGAACACCGTCCAGCTGCCGCGCGAAAGCAGCATGGCGCGACGCAGGTGTTCCTCCATCATCGGCCCCAGCACGAAGCCGATCAGCAGCGGTGCGGGCTGGCAGCCCAGCCGGATGAACACGTAGCCAAGAAAGCCGAAGACGATCGTGGTCAGCACGTCGAACACGTTGTTGTTCAGGCTGTACACCCCGATGCAGCAGAAGATCAGGATGGCGGGGTACATCGCGTCGTACGGCACCTTCAGCAGCCGCACCCACATGCCGACCAGCGGCAGGTTGATGACCAGCAGCATCAGGTTGCCGATCCACATGGAAACGATCAGGCCCCAGAACAGGTCGGGCTGGGCTTCGATCATGCGGGGGCCGGGCTGGATGCCCTGGATGATCAGCGCGCCCACCATCAGCGCCATCACCGCGTTCGCCGGAATGCCCAGCGTCAGCAGCGGGATGAAGCTGGTCTGGCTGGCCGCGTTGTTGGCGCTTTCCGGCGCGGCCACGCCTTCGATCGCGCCCTTGCCGAACATGTGCTTGTTCCTGCTGATGCGCCGTTCCAGCGTATAGGCGCCGATCGCCGACAGGCTGGCGCCGCCGCCAGGAAGAATGCCGATCACGCTACCCAGCGCGGTGCCGCGCATGATCGGTGCGATCACGCGCTTCCATTCCTCCTTGTTGAGGTAGAGGCGGCCGATCTTGCCGGTCAGCGTGCTGCGCGATTCCGGCATTTCCAGGTTGCGGATGATCTCGGCGATGCCGAACATGCCCATGGCCAGCGGCACGAAGCCGATGCCGTCGGACAATTCGGGGATGTTGAAGCTGAAGCGCTGCTGCCCGGTCTGCACGTCGGTGCCGACCAGCCCCAGCGCCACGCCCAGCACCACCATGCCGATCGATTTCAGCACGTTGCCTTCGGTCAGTACGGCCGAGACCACAAGCCCCAGGAACATCAGGCTGAAATAGTCGGCCGGGCCGAACTTCAGCGCCACTTCGGTCAGCAGCGGGCTGAACGCCGCGACCAGGATTGTGGACAGCGTGCCGGCGATGAAGCTGCCGATGGCGGCCACTGCCAGCGCCGGCCCTGCCTGGCCGTTCCTGGCCATGGCGTAGCCGTCGATCGTGGTGATCACCGAACTGACCTCGCCCGGCAGGTTCATCAGGATCGAGGTGGTGGAACCGCCGTACTGTGCGCCGTAATAGATGCCGGCCAGCATGATGATGGCGGTGGTGGCGCTCATGCCGAAGGTGATGGGCAGCAGCAGCGAAATGGTGGCCACCGGCCCCACGCCGGGCAGCACGCCGATGGCCGTGCCCAGCAGCACGCCGATCAGGCAGAACAGCAGGTTTTCGGGCGTCGCCGCGACCGTCAGGCCGAACCAGAGATTTTCAAGCATCGCGGAACGCGCCCCTCAGAATTGCGGCCAGAGGGGCACGCGGATATCGAGCCCCCAGATGAAGATACCCCAGCAGATCACCATCAGCACGCCCGCGATCACCACCATGCGCACCGGATGCGGCGGGCGTTCCGCGAAGGCCGAAACCATCACCGTGCCGACGATGCAGATCAGGAAGCCCAGCGTATCCAGCGAGAACCAGAAGAACACCATGGCCGCCAGGATCGGCAGCATGTCGCTTTTGAAGTAGTAGCCAACGGCCACCACGGCGATCACGTAGCCGAACTCCACCGCCACGCCGCCCAGGCCGGGAATGCGGTTCGAAAGCAGCACGGCCGGCACCAGGGCGGCACCGGCCACCAGCGACAGCACGATCTCCTTCCAACCCTTGGCACCGACCTCGGCCGGGCCGGAATTGAACCCGATCAGCATCACGGCGACACCCAGCCCGCCCAGGATCCAGAAGGTCAGCATGGGCATGTAGCCGGGTCCCATGCGCCGCGCCGTGCCGAACGGATGCTCCAGGTTCAGCCAGTAGCCGACAGCCGCGAAGGCGATCAGCAGCCCCCCTGCCACCAGATCCTGCACGCTGATCTTCGTTTTCACTGTGGTCGCTCTCCCGCTTGGCCCTGCGTGCGTCAGCCCGCCGTGGCGCCGCTGGCGCGCACCACAGGGCCCCACACGTCGTATTCCGCCTGCACGAGGGCGGTGAATTGCGCGGCCGTCATGTCGCCTGGCGTGCCGCCGAATTCGTCGAAGCGCTGGCGCACATCGGCGCGCGCCAGCACGGCGCGCAACTCGGTGGCCAGGCGGTCCACGATCGACCCCGCCAGGCCGGCCGGCCCCGAAAGTCCGAACCAGGACAGGCTGACGATGTCGAACCCCTGTTCCCTGAAGGTCGGCACGTCAGGGAAGGCGGGGCTGCGCTCGGCGCTGGAAATGCCAAGGGCGCGCACCGAGCCCGCGCGGATATGCGCGCTGGCCGAAGGCAGGCTGTCGAACATCACCGGCACGACGCCCGCGATCACGTCGGTCATGGCGGGGCCGGCGCCGCGATACGGGATGTGGTTCATGGTGGCGCCGCTGGCCAGCGCCACGCGCACCGCCAGCAGGTGGTTCGAACTGCCGGCGCCCGAGGTGGCATAGTCCAGCCCGCCGGGCTTCGCCTTGGCCAGCGCCACATAGTCGCGCACGCTGCGCGCCTCGAAGGCGGGGTTGGCCACCATGGCGCTGGGGTTGGTGGTGATCAGGCCGACATGCGTGAAGTCGGTCACCGGGTGGTAGCGCACGTTACGATAGACATGCGGGCTGATCGCGTGGCTGGCGATGTTGGTCATGATCAGCGTGTGGCCATCCGGCGTGGCGGACGCCACGGCCTGCGCGCCCACCGTGGCGCCGGCACCGGGGCGGTTTTCCACCACCATGGGCTGGCCCAGCCGGTCCTGCAGGTGCTGCGCCACCAGGCGCGCGACCAGGTCGGTGGTGCCGCCTGGCGCATAGGGCACGACCAGACGGATCGGCTGGCTGGGCCAGGATTGCGCGCGTGCCGCGGATGTGTGCAGCGCCGCGATGCCGGCCGCCATTGGCGCCAGCATGACCGGCCGCCGCCCGACTGGCTGCCGAGCCCCGACTGGCTGCCAGGCAACGCGGCATGCACCCTTCCCCACGCGCGCCACCTCGCCTCCCCGGCTCGTTCTCCCTCAATCGCACGCTGGCATAGACATCAGCGTGAAACAAGTTACGCGCCGTCCATCCCTGCGGTTGCGCCGGAGCGTGTCGCACCGCACCATCGCCATGGTGCACAAGGAGATGCCGATGGCCGCGAACGACCCGGACAGCGTGATCCGCGAGCAGGCGGCGCGACTCCAGCCGAGGCTGGTGGAATTGCGCCGCGACCTGCACGCGCATCCGGAACTGGGCTTCGAGGAAGTACGTACGGCCGGCATCGTTGCCGCCGAACTCGCCCGCCTTGGCATCGCGCACCGCACCGGGCTGGGCCGCACCGGCGTGCTGGGCTTCATCGACGGCGGCGCGCCCGGCCCCACGCTGCTGATCCGCGCCGACATGGATGCGCTGCCGATCCACGAGCGCACCGGGCAGGACTTCGCCAGCACGATCGACGGCAGGATGCATGCCTGCGGCCACGACATCCACACCGTGACCCTGCTTGGCGTGGCCGAGGTGCTGAAGGGCCTGGCGCCCGCCATCAGGGGGCGCGTGGCGCTGGTGTTCCAGCCGGCCGAGGAGAAGCTCTCGGGTGCCGCGGCCATGATCGCCGATGGCGTGCTGGACCTGGCGGGGGCGTCGATGTGCCTTGGCTTCCACAACGCGCCCAACCTGGCCCCGGAGCAATTCGGCTGGGTGAACGGCGCCGGCCAGGCCGGGTCGGATGCGTTCGACATCGTGCTGCACGGCCGGTCGGGCCACGCCGCGCACCCCTATGCCGCGATCGACCCGATCCTGGCCGCGTCGCAGCTGGTGCAGGCGCTGCAGGGCATCGTGGCGCGCGAGGTGAACCCCATGGCCGCCGCCGTGGTCACGGTGGGCGAGCTGCACGCGGGCAGCGTGCGCAACATCATCCCGGACCAGGCCAGGCTGTCCGGCACCATCCGCACCTTCGAGGATTCCATCCGCGACCTGGTCGTCAATGCCTTGAGGCGCATCACCGAGGGCGTGGCCGCCGCCACGCGGGCGCGCGCGGAAATCTCGGTGCAGCGCCAGGTGCCGCCCACCGTCAGCGACCCCGCCATCATGGCCCGCGTGGTGCGCGCCGTGGCCGCGCAGTTCGGGCCGCAGTCCGTCCGCGAAGGCAGGCCCAGCCTGGGGGCCGAGGATTTCGCCGAGTTCACCACGCGCATTCCCGGCGCGCATCTGCGCATCGGCAGCCAGGCCCCCGGCCGGCACGACGCGCTGCACAACAGCGACTACCAGCCGGACGAGCGCAGCATCGGCGCCGGCGTGCAGGCGATCAGCCGTGCCGCGCTGGAGCTGCTGGCATGAGCAAGGTGCGTCTGGCCGAGCTGACCGGCGGCGAGGCGCGCGACGTGCTGGCCCGCCGCCCGGTCATCCTGCTGCCGCTCGGCAGCCAGGAGGACCAGGGGCCGCACGCGCCGATGGGCGACTACCTTTCCGCCGACGCGGTGGCCGAGCGCATCGCCCGCGCCGCCACCGACGCGGGCACCGAGACGCTGGTGGCCCCGGTGCTGGCGTTCGGGGGCGCGGATTATTTCGGCACCATGCCGGGCGGCATCGCGCTTTCGCAGCCCACGCTGCGCGCCGTGCTGGCCGACATGTTCGGCTGCCTGCTGCGCCATGGCCTCGATCGGCTGGTGGTGATCAACGGCCATGGCGGCAATGTGCAGGCGATCCACGACACCACGCAGGAGATCTATCGCGCGCGACGAATCCTGATCCCGTCGCTCTATCTGTGGCGCATGGCCTATGCGCTGCTGCCGGAGCTGCTCGGCAAGGACGCTGCCGCGAAATCCGCGGGCCATGGCGGCGACCCGCTGACCAGTGTGGCCATGCACCTGTTCCCGGCCCTGATGCGCCCCGACCTGGTGCCGGACGGGCCGATCGCGCGCCAGGTGATGGGCCTGCCGGTCGCCAATTTCGGCGCGGTGAAATTCCAGGGAGTCGAGGTGCAGATACCGGTGGAACTGGACGAGCTTGCCCCCAACGGCGTGTGGCACGCCGACCCGCGCCTGTGCAGCGCCGCTTCCGGCGAGGCGATCGTGGCGCGGCTGGTGGCGATCGGTGCCGCGTTCGTGGCACACCACGCGGCGGTGCGGGCATGAAGGTCACGGTCTATGGAGCCGGTGCGATCGGCGGGCATGTCGCGGTGCGCCTGGCGCGCGGTGGTGCGGACGTGTCGATCATCGGCCGCGGCGCGCATCTGGAAGCGATCCGCGCCAGGGGGCTTTCGCTGCGGGCGCCCGATGGCACCTACACGGTGCCGGTCCGCGCTGAATCCGACCCCGCCGTGCTGGGGCCGCAGGATGCCGTGTTCGTCACCCTGAAGGGCCCGTCGCTTGCCGACCTCGCGCTCCGCGTCAAACCGCTGCTGGGACCGGATACGCCGGTGGCCTTCGTGATGAACGGCATGCCGTGGTGGTATTTCCACAAGGAGGGGGGTGCGCTGGATGGTACGCGGCTTTCGCGCCTCGATCCCGGCGATGCGCTGTGGCAGGCGATCGGGCCGGAGCGCACGATCGGCGGCGTGGTCTATTCCGCCTGCACCGTGGTGGAACCGGGCGTGGTGTTCACCGAGCATGCCGACAGCCGGCTCATTCTTGGCGAGCCGGATGGCAGCGCCTCGGCCCGCGCCACGGCAATGAGCGAAGCTTTGAAGGCGGGCGGCTTTCCCAGCTGGGTTTCCCAAAAAATCCGCAACGACATCTGGGGCAAGCTGATGGGCAACATCGTGACCGGCCCGATGGCGGTGGCCACGGGCCTGCCGATGCGCGACATGCTGGGCCTGCCCGCGCTGAAGGATGCCGCCGTGCGCGGCATGACCGAGGCCGCCGCCATTGCCGCGGCACTGGGCTGCCCCGCGGCCGGTGATCCGGCCAAGCGGGTCGAGGGCGCGGGGCGGCTCGCGCACAAGCCCTCGATCCTGCAGGACTACGAGCTTGGCCGGCCGATGGAGATCGACGCGCAGAACCGGGTGCCGCTGGAGGTGGCGAAGCAGCTTGGCGTGCCCACGCCCACGCTCGACCTGCTGTGCGCGCTGATGGTGGCGAAGGCGGCGGCCAAGGGGCTGTACGCGGCCTAGCCATGCGCCCCGCGGCCGCGGAAAACCTGCCCGACCGGCTGCTGGTGTTCGATGGCGTCTGCGTGTTGTGCTCGCGCTGGGTGCGCTTCGTGCTGGCGCGCGATGCCGCGGCGCGTTGGCGCTTCACCGCGGTGCAGGATCCGGCCGGCCGCACCATCGCCGAACGCTTCGGCATCGATCCCGATGCGCCCGCCAGCAACGTGGTGATCCGCGACGGGCGCGCCTGGTTCCGGTCGGATGCCGCGCTGATGGTGCTGTCCGACATGCCGGGCTGGGGCTGGACCGCGGCGCTGCGGCGGCTGCCGCGCTGGCTGCGCGACCCGCTGTACGACGTGGTGGCGCGCAACCGCTATCGCTGGTTCGGCCGCAGCGAAACCTGCCTGGTGCCCAGCCCGGAAACGCGCGCCCGCTTCCTCGTCTCCCTGCCGTGATCGGCGCCATCGAGGCGGCGCTGGGCCCGGCGATGGATGCCTTGCCATCGGTGCTGGCGCGCGTGCATCGGCCGCGTCCCGTGCTGCACCTGGTCGGCACCGCCGATGTGCTGGCGGGCGAGACCTGGCTTGGCCGCCGTATCGCCCGCCTGGCCGGGTTTCCGGACCGCAGCGGCAGCTTTCCCATCGCCGTCACCATGCGCGTGGTGGCGCATGGGCACGAGACGTGGCAGCGGCGGATCGGCGCATCGGTGCTGCACAGCACGCTGACCGCGCTGGACCAGGGCATGATCGAGGAGCGCATCGGCATCGCGCGCTTCCGGATGCGCCTGGCGGCGGATGCAGAAGGGCTGGTGATGACCGTGGTGTCGGGGCGCATCGGCCCCGTGCCGGTGCCGCGCGCGCTGCTGCCGCGATCCTGCGCGCGGGAATCGGTCGCAGCCGACGCATTCCGTTTCGACGTGCCGATCGCGCTGCCGCTGCTGGGGCGCATGGTGCGCTATGCCGGCACGCTGGCGCCATCATAGCTCACCTGGCCCAGCACCCAGCCCTCCCACGTGCGGATGGCCGGGTCGTCCGGGATGTGGTCGGCGCGGCGGCCCAGCAGCAAATTCAGCAGGCCGAACAGGCCCACGGTGCAGTCGAACCGGTCCTCGCCGGCCGGGTCGCCGCCGAAGTTTTCCGCCATCGTTGCCGCCAGCGCCGGCGCAAGCCGCACGCCGCCGGCGCGCGCCCAGGCCCGCAGCGCCGGCATGGCACTTCCGCGTCCCGCCGGCGCGCGCTTCGAGCCCACCACGCGGGCGGCAAGGTGGCGCAGGCACTCGGCCGGATAGGTCTCGGCAATCGTGACCGTGCCGGGCGCGAGCAGCGCGGCCAGGGTGCCCTGGAACGGCCAGATCCGCAGCGGGAAGTTTTCGGCCAGCGCCGGCACGATCATGTCGCGCCAGGCGGCGATGGCGGCCTTGCCGGACTGGTTGGCGCCCAGCGTCCAGAACAAGGGGGCACCCGCGGGGCGGTCGGGCGTGGCCCGGTCGCACAGGCGTGACAGGTCGCGCGCCGAGGCCAGGCCCAGCGCCTGGGCATGCGCCAGGCGGGTCATGCCGGCCACGCCGCGCGCCGGATAGAACGGGCGCGCGGGCGAAACCTGGTCCAGCGTCGCCGCGACCGCGAAGAATTTTTCCGCGCGCGCGCCGTTCAGGCCGCGCAGGAGGGCAGGGAAGTCAGGTGCCCCGGCATGCGGCGCCCAGGCGCGCGGCACGCCCAGCGGCAGATCGACCCCCAGCGCCACCGGCGCCCCTTCCGCCTGCGCCAGCAACCGGGCCAGGAAGGTCGCGGGATCGCCGACCGGGCAGGGCGGCGCCGCGGTCCAGCAACCGCCCTGGTCGCGCCGCGCCACGGCAACCCAACGCTTGCGCGCATCCACGCTCCAATCCGCGTGAGCGGCGATCATGCATGCAACCGAATCTTCGGCCATCCCGTATGGTAGCCTCAGGCCAGCAACCGGGAGCCAGCCGCATGGATGCCTCGACCCGCAGCGACGCCGCTACCGCCGCCGACCCCGCGCACCCCGCCGGCCGCTATGCCGCGCCGGCGCGGTTCTTCCACTGGACCATCGCGCTATTGATGCTGGTGGTGTGGCCGGCCGGGCTGATCATCGACAAGTTCTACGAGGTGGAGTGGGCGAAAAACCTGCTGTACTTCGTCCACGAGAATCTTGGGGTGATCATCTGGCTGCTGGCGTTGGCGCGGCTGGTCTATCGTTTCATGAACCCGCCGCCGCCGCTGCCGGCCGACACGCCGCCGGCGATCAGGGGTGCGGCGCACGCCACGCATTGGGCGCTGTACGCCATCCTGCTGCTGCAGCCGATCGGCGGTTTCATCGCGACCAATGCCTTCGGCTTTCCGCTGGACTTCTTCGGCCTGATCCCGTTGCCCAGCCCGGTCGGCAATAACGAGGCGCTGGGCAAAAGCGTGATCAACCTGCATTGGCTCACCGGTGTTGCGCTGCTGGTGATCCTGATCGCGCACATCGCGGGCGCGCTGTATCACCTGGTGATCCGGAAGGACGGCATCTTTCAGCGGATGACGTAACGCTTGCCCTCAGGCGCCGGGCGCCGCCTCCGGCGGCTTGGCTCGCCGCACCGGCGCCGCCGGCCGTTCGGCCGGGCGGCGCGCCAGCGCGCCGTTGGGCTGCGGCTTGGGCGCCGGGGGCGGCTACTCGCCGCGCGCGCGCTTCAGCATGCGGCCGAGCAGCCCGGGCTTCTTCGGGGCCTTCGGCGGCGCCGGCATGGCGGCGGCCGCGGCACGGTCCTTCTGCTTCATCCACTTCTCCAGGCTGACGCCCGCCTTGGCGGCGCGCTTCGCTTCATAGGCGCGCTGCGCCTCGGTCATGTCCTTGGCCATGTCGTCTCCGTCCGGTGCAACGCGTCATTCCCCCGCGCCCGAAGCCGCGCTATCTGCGGCCGATGGAGGCGCGGGTCAAGGCAGGGATGTGGGTCAGCATGGCGGTGCGGCTGGCCGATCGCATGGGCCGCGGTGCCGCCATCCTGCGCCGCGGCGACGCCGATGGCGGCGGCGTGCTGGCGGTGCTGCGCGCGCGCGATGGCATTGTGGTGCTGAGCCAGGTGCGCGACGGCAACGGCGCCCTGGTATGGATGCGCGGCACCGGCCCGGCCGCCGTGCCGGAAGCCGAGGCCGATGCCTATGTTGCGCGCCAGGTGAAGCGCGACCCGGATCTGTGGGTGGTCGAGTTCGACGCGCCCGACGGCCTGCCACCGTTCGACGGCAAGATCATCTGATGCGATCACGTTGCGCCGTGAGCCAGGCGCGCGCCGCTGCATCCTCGGCCAGGCCAATGGCGCGGTCGTAGGCGGCCGCGGCGTCCGGCCGGCCCAGGCGCGCCAGCAGATGCGCGCGCAGCGCCCAATAGGGCTGGTACTGCGCGACGCCGGCCAGGCCCGCCGGCAGCGCAAGACCCGCTTCCGGCCCCGACACCTCGGCCACCGCGGCCGCCTGGCCCACCATGGCCCCCAGGCTGGGCGCCACCGCCACCAGGCCCGCATACAGCGCCACCAGCGCGCCGGCCGGGCGCGTGCCGGCAACCGCGCTGAGCGCATGCAGCGCCTGGATCGCCGCCTCCAGCTGGAATTTTCCGAGCTTCCGCTGCGCGCCCGCGCGCGTCAGCAGCGCTTCCGCCTCGGCGATCATGCCGCGGTGCCAGAGCGCAAGGTCCTGCTCGGCCAGCGGCACGAAGCGGCCCGCGCCGTCACGGCGTGCCGGGCGGCGCGCCTCGCAATGCAGCAGCAGCGCGGCCAGGCCCAGCGCCTCGGGTTCGGCCGGCAGCAATGAGGCGGTGAGCCGCGCCAGCCACAGCGCCTCCTCGGCCAGGCCCCGGCGGCGCGGGTCGGATCCGTCGATCGCATCCCAGCCGCTGCCATAGGCCGCGTAGATCGCGTCCAGCACGCTGGCCAGCCGGTCGGGCAGTTCGGCCGCTTCCGGCACCGCGAAGGCAATGCCGGCATCGCGGATGCGGGCCTTGGCGCGGCTCAGGCGCTGGCCCATGGCGGTGGGCGAAACCAGGAAGGGGCCGGCGATGCGCGCCGCATCCAGGCCCAGCACGGTCTGCAGCATCAGCGGCGCGCGCGGCTTCTTCGATCGCCGGATGGGCGCAGACGAACAGCAGCTGCAGCCGCGCATCCGGGATGGCGGCCAGGTCGCGCGCCGCGGCTTCATCGAGCAGCGTCAGCAGCGCGGGTTCGGCCGCATCCCGCACGCGCCGATGCCGCGCGGCGTGGCCCAGCGCGCGCCGCGCGGCGGTCAGCAGCCACGCCTCCGGATTGTCCGGCATGCCGCGCGCGGGCCAGGTTTCCAGCGCGGCGCGAAAGGCCTCGGCCAGGGCATCCTCGGCCGCGGCCAGGTCGCGGGTGCTCGCGGCCAGCAGCAGCGCGACCAGCCGGCCGTCCGTGCTGATTTCGACGGTGAGGCGCGGAAAAAGTGGGCGGGCGCCGGAACGCCCGCCAGAACGGCGGCTACTGCCGCCGCGCCGCCGAGACCGCGTAGCTGGCCGGCCGCGCCTGCAGCGTGGGATCGGCCGAGGGTGCGATGCCGGCGGGCAGCACCAGCGGATTGAAGATCTGCGCCCGGCAGGCGCCGCCGTCATCCGGCGACACGCCGGTCACGGTCAGCCGCCCCACGGTCACGCTGCGCCGCTGCGCCGGCCATTCCACGGTGGGGTTGGTCAGCGAATCGCCCGCTTCGGCGACCTGCACCACCATGTTGAACACGGCCGGGGCGGCGGCGATGCGGGTGCGCAGCTCGTCCGGCAGGAAGTTGTCGGGCATCGCCTGCATCTGCTCGGCGGTCAGGCCCTGCGTGCCGCCGGCCGGCTGGAACGACCAGCGCACCCAGGCCTGCTGCCCGGCGGCGTTGGTGAAGCTGAAGGCGTTGATGCCGTGATAGGCCGCCGAAGCGTAGCTGGCGGGCGGCGCGTTGGCGGCGAGCCACCGGATCTGCGGGCCGGTTTCCGGATTGGCCGCGTTGAAGGCGGCGATCTTCGCGGGGTCCGGCATGCGCGTGGCTGGATCCGGCGCGCGGCTTTGCAGGAAGCCCACGAACTGCTCGGGTGTTGCGACAAAGAACACGGGCGCCGACAGCATCGCGGTGTGGAACGCCTGGCCCTGCGGCAGATCGAGCGCCATCGCCAGCCCGCGCACCGAACGTGACTTGTCCGACAGCATCGGGTTGCCGCCGCCGACCGAGAAGCGCAGCGTCGCCGGCACGCTGCGGCCATCGAACATTTGCGCGCGGGACAGTGCGACGCCTTCCGGCGTGCCGACGAAGGTGCCGGTGGCGCAGATGCCCTTGGCGTGGCTGCGCCGGAAGCCATCGCGCTTGCCGAAGGTGCCTTCCAGCGCGTCGATCAGCGCCACCGGGCTGGGCGCGGACGCGGCCGGCGCGGTTTGCGCACGGGCAGGCGACGCAAAGCCATAGGCCAGGGCAGAGGCGGCCGTAGCCGCGAGCAGCAGGTGACGCATGCCGGAAGACTCCTCGGTTTGTCGTTGCCGACGTGTAGTACGCGCGCATCGGGTGACAGCGATGCGCCGCGCGCCTAAAAAAGGTTACGTGCGGTTGCGCGGTCGCGGGCGCATCACAGGAGAGCCCGCACGCCGTCGCATTCCCGTGACAGGTGCGCCGAAATTCGGCATAGAGCGCGCGGCGCACATGACCGACAGGACCAACACCGGCAAGCTTGTTGGCATCGAGGCCGCGCGTGGGTTCGCCGCGTTCCTGGTGGTGTGCGTGCACTCCGGCAACCACATCATGAAGGACAACGGCACGCTGCCGCTGGGCGGCATGACCGCGTTCGCGCATGCCGGCGTCGATCTGTTCTTCGTCATCAGCGGCTTCATCATCCTGTTCGTGCATCAGCACGACCTGGGCCAACCGGGACGCTTCCTGAACTATGCGCAGCGCCGCATCAGCCGCATCTATCCGGCATACTGGGTGGTGCTGCTGCTGACCGCCGCCGACAAGGCAAGGAAGCAAATGCCCGAACTGTCCCAGATCGCATGGGACGCGTTGCTGCTGCCGGAGCCGACCCCGATCTTCGATATCGCCTGGACGCTGCAGCACGAGATGGTGTTCTACGTCCTGTTCGCGATCGCCATCGTGCATCGTCGGCTGGGGCTCACGCTGTTCGCCGCGTGGTTCATCGTGATCATGGCCGGCATCGTCGGCATCGTGCCGCCGCAGGATGGCGGCCTTGTGCGCCTGACCTCGTTCTTCAACATCCTGTTCTTCTTCGGCCTTGGCTGCGCCTGGGTGGTCAGGCGCCATCGCATCCCGGCACCAGCGCTGTTGGCCACGCTAGGCCTGGGCTGCTTCCTCGCGGCCGGGGTGCTGGAGAATATCGGCCGGATGAACGGCCACGGGCCGCTGGCGCGGCTGGTCTATGGCGCTGCCGCCGCGGCGCTGCTGGTCGGGCTGGTCGAGCTGGAACGCCAGAACAGGCTTCGCGTGCCGCGTTTCATGGTGGTGATCGGCGACGCGACCTATGCGATCTACCTGTTCCACCTGCTGATCATGGGCGTGATCTGGCAGGTGCTGCTTCGCAGCGGGATCAAGCAACTCGTGCCGCCGGATATGCAGGTGCTGGTCCTGATCATCGGCTGCGTGATCGGCGGCTGCCTTGCCTCGCGGGTCATCGAGAAGCCGGTGAATGCGGCCTTCCGACGCGTCTTTTCGATCGGCAAGGCGCCGCGTGCCCCCGCGCGCGAGCCGGCCGGGTAGAGACATCCCATCACACCTATACGCGCTGAGATGGGTCCGGGTCGTCAGATGCTTCCGCCTTGGCTGAAGTCCCTCGCGCTCAAGCCATCACGCGCTGCCGTCGTTCAACCGATGCCCGGTCGCTCCCCAGTCGAACGACACGAGCTTGCCCGTGGTGGAGAGCGTGACGAACGCGGTGCTGAGCCCCGCGCCGCCGAAGCAGATATTGGTCGGCATGCGCTCCGGCATTTTCACGGCGCGGATCAGCGCGCCATCGGGCGCAATGACGGAAATCTCGCCGGACACCAGCGTGGCGACGCAGATCGCGCCATCCGCCTGCACCGCCATGCTGTCGAAGCGCCGGAATCCGGGTGCGGTGTATAGGCACCTGCCGCCATTGCCGCTGGGCCAGGCCTCGCGCCGTGTATTGCCGGGGCCAAGGATGTCCCAGGCCCACAGCCGGCCGGTTTCGGTTTCCGCCACATACAGCGTGCGCTCGTCCGGGCTCAGCGCAATGCCGTTGGCGCCGCCGGGAATGGGGCCGCTGACCTGTTCGATGCGCGAGCCGTCCGGGGCGGCCCAATAGGCAAAGCCCAGGTCGCGGTCGCGCGCGCGCACCTTGCCCAGGTCGCTGAACCAGATGCCGCCATCGCGGCCGATCACCAGGTCGTTCGGCCCGCGCAGCATGTGCTTGCCGCAACGGTCGTACAGCACGCGCACGGCGCCGCTGCCTGGGTCGATCGCTTCCAGCCGCCCGCCGGAATAATCTGCGGCCTGCAGCGTGGGGCGCAGCAGGCCGGGCTCCTCGTGCCAGGCAAAGCCGCCATTGTTGCAGCAGTAGAGGATGCAATCCGCGCCCAGCGCCAGGCCGTTCGGCGCGCCGCCCTGCGCGCTGATCGTGGTCTTCGCACCATCCGGCCCGACGCGCGTGACGCGCCCGGCGGCAACCTCGACCAGCGCGATGCTGCCATCCGGCATCACCACCGGGCCTTCGGGGAAGCGCAGGCCGTCGGCCAGCAGGCTGAGCGCGGGTGTGGTCATGCATCCTCCATCACGGCGTCGCGCACGACGCTTTTGAACTCGCGGCGATACAGCTCGCGCAGCACCCACAGGCAGGCCAGCATCAGCGCCACCGGGTGCACCAGCCAGGCCAGCGCGGCCAGGCCGAAATAGTACGCCCGCAGCCCGCTGTTGAAGTGGATGGCGGCGCGGTTCGCAACCGTCGCCGCCACCTCGGCATGGCGCAGGCTGGCGGCATCGGCCGCATTGCCGATGCCGCCGATCAGGATCGAGGTGTAGTTGAACTGGCGCAGCGACCAGGTGAGCTCGAAGAAGGCGGTGACGAAGATCACGATCAGCAGCGCGATCTTGATCTCCCACACGGCCGGGTCGGGTGATGCCGCGAAGGGCAGCAGCGCCACGGCGCTGATCCCCAGGTCGGTGGCGCCCAGCATGGCCACCAGGCCGCCCAGGATGAAGATGGCGGTGGTGGCCAGGAAGCTCGTGCTTTGCATCAGGTTGCCGATGATCGCGGCATCGAAGATGCGGGCTTCGCGATGCACCATCGCGCGCATCCAGCGGCGGCGATGGATGTCCATCGCCGCCATCACCGATTTCTGGCGCACACCGGGGACATGATCGACCACCAGCCTGTAGCCGATGACGCAGGCGGCGAACACCGCCAGCGCCGCCCAGTCGAGCAGGCCCAGGCGGAGCATCCGGCGCCTGCGCGGCGGTAGCCTACTTCATCGCGGTGTTGAGATTGTCGTCGATCCTGGCCAAAAAATTCTGGGTGTTGAGCCAGGGCTGGTCGCGCCCGATCAGGATCGCCAGGTCCTTGGTCATGTGCCCGGCTTCCACGGTTTCCACGCACACGCGCTCCAGCGTGTCGGCGAATGCGGTCACGTCGGGCGTGTTGTCGAAGCGGCCGCGATAGGCCAGCCCCCGCGTCCAGGCGAAGATCGAGGCGATCGGGTTGGTACTGGTCTCGCGCCCCTTCTGGTGTTCGCGGTAGTGGCGCGTGACGGTGCCGTGCGCGGCTTCGCTTTCCACCGTGTTGCCGTCGGGCGACAGCAGCACGGATGTCATCAGCCCCAGCGAGCCGAACCCCTGCGCCACGATGTCCGACTGCACGTCGCCATCGTAGTTCTTGCAGGCCCACAGGTAGCCGCCTTCCCACTTCAGCGCGCTGGCCACCATGTCGTCGATCAGGCGCTGCTCGTAGACGATGTTCTCGGCCTTGAATTTTTCGGCGAATTCCTTGTCGAACACCGCCTGGAAGATGTCCTTGAACTGGCCGTCATAGGCCTTGAGGATCGTGTTCTTGTGCGAGAAATACACGGAATAGCCCCGTGTATGGCCGTAGTTGAAGCAGGCGCGCGCAAACCCCTCGATGCTGGCATTGGTGTTGTGCATGCCCATCAGCACGCCGGCGCCCTTGAACTGGGTGACCTCGAGTTCGATCGGCGCACCGCCATCGGCAGGCGTCCAGGTCAGCGTGGCCTTGCCGGCGCCGGGGATCTTGGTTTCGGCGGCGCGGTAGATGTCGCCATAGGCGTGGCGGCCCACCACGATGGGCTTGGTCCAGTGCGGCACCAGGCGCGGCACGTTGGAACAGATGATCGGCTCGCGGAAGATCGTGCCGTCCAGGATGTTGCGGATCGTGCCGTTGGGGCTGCGCCACATCTTCTTCAGCCCGAACTCCTTCACGCGCGCCTCGTCCGGCGTGATGGTCGCGCACTTCACGCCCACGCCGTACTGCTTGATGGCATTCGCGGCATCGACCGTGACCTGGTCCTCGGTCTGGTCGCGATACTCCACGCCCAGGTCGTAGTATTTCAGGTCGATATCCAGATAGGGCAGGATCAGGCGGTCCTTGATGAACCCCCAGATGATGCGGGTCATCTCGTCCCCGTCGAGTTCCACGACGGGGGTCTTCACCTTGATCTTGGGCATGGGGTACGCGGTCTCCGGCAGGATGCTGTTAACGGGTCCTTGGCGCGGCGGCACGTAAGCACCGGCATCTGTCAGTGACAAGCCGTTGATCTCGTGGACTTGGCGGCCGCGATCGTCTAGGGAAAGACCAGTCGTCACGACGTTCCGGCAGCCCGGTGCTGCGCGCCGCCGCCGGAGTATTTTGGAAAGGCCCCGATCGGAAGGGGTTATGCGCGACACGGCCGAACTGCCCGCCAGCGACGAAGCAGCGCACGCCGAACCGCGGCGCGCGCTGCAGCGCCTGATCGTGCTGGGTGGCCTCGTGATGATCGGCCTGCTGTGGTTCAGCCAGGCGCGCCAGATCGGCCAGGAGCGAGACCAGGCGCTGGCCCAGGCGGCGCGCGACGGCGGCAACCTGGCCCTTGCCTTCGAGGAGCAGGCACGCCGCACCATCGCCAGCCTCGATCAAACGCTGGCCTTCCTGAAGGCCGAGTTCGAAGCCGATCCGCGCGGCTTCAACGTGACCCGCTGGCGCGACCGGCTGCCGCTGTTATCCGACATGGCGACATCGTTGAACCAGATCGGCGCGGATGGGCTGCTTGCCGCCAGCCTGAGCGGCCCGGTGACCGATCCCGGCGACTATTCCGACCGCGACTACTTCCTGGCGCATGCCGCGGCCGATACCGGGCGGCTGTTCATCGGCCGCCCGGTGGTGGGGCGCGTCACCGGGCGGCCCACCGTCACCGTCTCGCGCCGCATCTCGATGCCGGATGGCAGCTTTGCCGGCGTGCTGTCGATCGGGATCGACCCGATGCAGCTCACGCGGTTCCGCGAGCAGGTCGATCTGGGCCAGGATGGCACGGTGCTGCTGGTCGGGCTGGATGGTGTGGTGCGCGCGCGCGCGGGGCCGGTGCCCACGCCGATGGGCCAGGACCTGTCGCCCACGCCGCTGTTTGCCGCCGTGCGCACCGCGATCCGTGGCAGCTGGACCGGCGATGCCGGCGGCGATGGCATTCCGCGCGTCTGGGCGTTCAAGCACATCGCCGGCCTGCCGCTGGTGGTGCTGGTGGGGATCGGGCGCGACGAGGCATTGTCGGCGCTGGCCGCGCGCGAACGCACCGTGATGCTGCTGACCGGGCTGATCAGCATCGCGGTGATGAGCCTGCTGGGCGCCCTGGTGCTGGAGATCAACCGCCGGCAGCGCCGCGAGGAGGAACTGCGCCGCGAGCGCATGGGGCTGGAGGTCGCGAACCAGGACCTGGCCGATGCCAAGCACATGGCCGATGCCAAGTCGGCGCTGCTGGAAGCCACGCTGGTCAACATGACCGACGGTATCAGCGTGTTCGACCGCGAACTCCGGCTCGTCACCTGGAACCAGCGCTTCATCGACCTGATCGGCATCGACGCGGGCGTGCTGAAGACGGGCGTTTCGTACGAGGCGATCCTGCGCGTGCAGGCGATCTCGGGCGAATTCGGCCAGGTCGATACCGACGAGGAAGTGCGCCGCCGCATGGACCGCGTGCGCGAAGGCAAGTTCGTGCACGTGGAGCGCACCCGCGCCGATGGCCGTACCGTGGAAATGCGCCGCCGCTACCTGCCTGATGGCGGCTTCGTCACGCTCTATTCCGACATCACCGACCGCAAGCGCGCCGAGACCGAGATGCGACGGTCGCGCGAACTGGCCGAGGCCGCGTCGGCCGCCAAGTCGGCCTTCGTCGCGGTGGTCAGCCACGAGATCCGCACGCCGATGAACGCCGTGCTGGGCACGCTGGGGCTGCTGGCGGACAGCACGCTGGACAGCGAACAGCGCACCTACGTGGATACCGCGCGTGGTGCCGCCGATGCGCTGCTGGCGATCATCAACGACATCCTTGACCTGTCGAAGATCGAGGCCGGCAAGCTGGAGCTGGAACCCGGCGATTTCGCGTTGCAGCCGCTGGTTTCGGGCGTGATCGACCTGTTCCGCGCCAGCGCCAAGGAACGGGGCATCGCGCTGTCCTGGGGCGTGGCGCAGGACCTGCCGCAGCAACTGCACAGTGACCCAGGGCGGCTGCGCCAGGTGCTGCTGAACCTGCTGTCGAACGCCGTGAAGTTCAGCCAGGGCGGCGACGTGGTGCTGACGGTGACCCGCGACATGTCGTCGGGCCGGGCAATGATCCGCTTTGCGGTGGCCGACAGTGGCCCCGGCATTCCGGCGGCGGCGCGCGAAAAACTGTTCCAGCCGTTCAGCCAGTTGCAGGCGCCGGACCGGCGCAACACCGGCGGCACCGGCCTGGGCCTGGCGATCTGCCGGCGCCTGGTGGAACTGTTCGGTGGCCGCATCGGCATCACCGACCGCCCGACCGGCGGCAGCGTGTTCTGGTTCACCATTCCGCTGGAAGCGGCGACGGCGTCGGACAAGCAGGCCGAAATCCTGGCGCCGCAACTGGCGCCCGAGCGTGCGCGCGTGCTGCTGGTGGAGGATTCTCCCGCCAACCAGCTGGTCGCGGCCACCTGGCTTCGGCGCGCGGGGCATCGCGTGGACATCGCCGGCAACGGCATCGAGGCGGTGGCGGCAATGGCCGAGCGGCCATACGATCTGGTGTTCATGGACGTGTTCATGCCCGAGATGGACGGTATCGAGGCCACCAGGCGCATCCGCATGCTGAAGGGCTCGGCCGCCAATACGCCGATCATCGCGCTGACCGCGAACGTGATGGCGGGCGATCGCGAACGCTTCGTGGATGCCGGCATGAACGGCGTACTGCCCAAGCCGGTGACCGGGCGCATGCTGCTGGACGCGCTGGCGCGCCACGCCGGGCATCCGGCGCCGCCGGATGCGCAGGTGGCGCCGGCCACGCCGCCACAGGGCGACCCTGGGCTGCCCGACCTGGACGAAGCGGCGTTCGACCGGCTGCGCCGCGGCTTGCCGCCGCAGACCGTGGCGATGCTGATCGACACCTGCGCCACCGAACTGGCCAGCCGTGCCACGACGATGGAGCAGGCCGTGGCCGCCGCCGACCTGGGCAAGATCGCGCACGAGGCCCATGCCATGGCCGGCGGTGCCGCGAATTACGGCCTGGCAAGGCTGGCCGCGCGCGCCAAGGCGATCGAACGGGCGGCGCGTGCCGGCGATGCCGATGCCGTGCAGGTCGCCGGCCAACTGCGCCCGGTGGTGGATGCGGCGATCGCGGCGCTGACCGCGCGCATGCCGCCGACAGCCTCGGCCGCCCAATGAGAAGTACAGCATGACCGCACGCCGCACCGCTGCCCTGCTGGCCCGCGCGATGGCCAGCACCATGGACCAGGCAACCTACCAGGGCTACCGCGCCGGCTTCGAAGCCGCGCGCGACGAAGCCGCGCGCCTGGCCGACCGGTCGGGCAAGCCCGCGCTGGCCAAGACCATCAAGGCGCTGGTGCCGCGGCCGGACAGGGCAGGCGAAGCCGGGTCGCAGGGCTGAGCACCGGGATCGCGCGGACGGCAGGCGCCACCTTCGCAGCCCCGCATCAGCAAAAAGTCTCGCGCTACGCCGCCATCGCCTCGCCCCGTGCCAGGAATGCGCGATCCAGCGTGACGCCAAGCCCCGGCCTGGTCGGCCGCGCGATCCGCCCGCCGACGATCGCGCGTTCATAGGGCGCATCGACCAGGTCCAGCCGGTCATCCGGCCAGACCGGGAAGACCTCCTGGATGATGAAGTTCGGGATGGCGAAGGAAAGGTGCACGCAGGCGGCGGTGGAAACAGGCCCACCGCAATTGTGTGGCTGGATGTACACGCCATGCGCCGCCGCCAGTGCGGCGATGCGCAGCAGCCCGGTGAAGCCGCCGGCAATGCCCATGTCGGGCTGCGCCACGTGCAGCGCATCGAGTGCGAAGAAGCGGCGGAAATCCTGCAGGGTCACCAGGCGCTCGCCGGCGGCGATGGGAATGCCGGTTTCGCGCGCGACGCGGGCGGTGGCGTGCTCATCCTGCGGGTCGGCGGGTTCCTCCAGGAAGAACGGGTCCAGGTCGCGGATGCGGCTGGCGAAACGCAGGCTGTGCATGGGCCACATGTTGCCGTGCAGCTCGATCAGCAGCGCCACGTCCGGCCCCACCGCCTGGCGCACCGCGGCCACGCGCTCGAAGGCGAGCGTTTCCAGGTCGCGGTCCAGCACGCGGTTGGGGTGCGCGGCGTGGCCGGTGGCATCGAGCTTCATGGGGTCGAACTTCATGGCATCGAAGCCGCGCGCCACCACGCCCTTGGCCAGCTCGGCGTAGTGGGCGGGCAGGGCGGCGGAGCGGTACCAGCCGTTGCAGTAGAGGCGGATGTCGGGCCGGCAGGCACCGCCCAGCAGGTCGCACACGGGCTTGCCCAGCGCCTTGCCCTTGATGTCCCACAGTGCCTCGTCGATCGCCGAGATCGCGGCGTGGAAGATCGCACCGCCGGCGGTGCCCCAGAAGGTGCTGCGCGTCATCGCGTCGTGGATGGCGTTGCTGTCGAAGGGATCCCGCCCGATCACGAAGGCACGTGCCAGGTCCAGCAGGATTTCCGCCGCCCCCCTGCCGCCCATGCCATAGGCCAGGCCGATTTCGCCGGCGCCCTCGATGCCGTCGTCGGTATCAAGGCGCAGCAAGAGGGGCGCGTGGCGGGCACCTTCCTTCATGGCGGCGAGTTCGATGCGGAACACGGTGGCGCCGGTGATCTTCATGCGGTCCCCATTTATGATCAAATCGACAAACCATCATTGACATGATGCGTACAGCGCGGCAAGCATCGGCCATGGACGGGTTCGATCATGATGGCGCGGCCCTGCCATTGCCCTTCGGCAGCACCGTCTATCAGCGCGTGCACGAACGGCTGCGCGACGACATCGTGAGTGGCCGCATTCAGGGCGGCACGCGCCTCAAGATCGCCGATCTGGCCAGCCGCCTGGGCCTGTCGCAGATGCCGGTGCGCGAGGCGCTGCAGCAATTGCAGGGCGAGGGGCTGGTGATCCTGGCGCCCAATCGCGGTGCCACCGTGCGGCGCATGGATGGCGATTTCGTGCGCCACGTGTTCGACATCAGGGAAGCCCTGGAAGGCTTCCTGACGCGCCAGGCCGCGACCCGCATGGATGCCGCGACGCTGGCGCGGCTGCGCGCCGTCAGCACCGCCTTCGATGCCGCCGCCGACGCCGGGGACACGGCGGGCCAGGTGCGGCTCAATCGCGCCTTCCACCGCACCATCCTGTCGGTCACCGGCAACGACGAGGCATTGCGGCTGCTGGAGCTGCATGGCGGGCTGATCGGCGCCATGCGCATGCGCTTCGGCTATGGCCCCGGCCGGGCCGAGCAGGTGCGGCGCGAGCACGCAGCCCTGCTGCGGGCACTCGCGCGCGGCGATGCCGACGCGGCGGGCCGCATCCACGACATCCATATCCGCCACGCGCGCGACGATCTTTTGCGGGCACTTGCAACCGAGGCGGCCAGGGTGGCCTGAGCCGAACCGACCGGACGGGAGGAAACCAATGCAACGACGCACCCTGCTGCTCGGCACCGCGGCACTTCCGGCACTCGATCGTGCCGCGCACGCGCAAGCGGCACCCCAGGAAATCCGCATGGTGGTGCCCTTCGCCGCCGGCGGCGCCACCGACCTGCTGGCGCGCCGGCTGCAACCCATCCTGGAAAAGAAGGGCCACAAGCTGGTGGTCGAGAACGCCACCGGCGGCGGCGCCGTGGTGGGCAGCCAGAAGGTCGCCTATGCGCGGCCCGATGGCACCACGGTGGGGCTGCTGTCGTCCGGCCTGCTGGGCCAGATCGTGGCGGGCGAAACCACGCTGAAGCTGGAGCATTTCACCAACCTGGTGCGCGTCGCCGTCGATCCCGCCATCCTGATCACCGGCGCCAAGGGGCCGCTGCGCACGCTGGATGACGCGATTGCGCTGTTCAAGGCGGGTGGCGCCACGGCCGGTGCCGCGGGCGCGATCGGCACCGGCGGGCACCTCCGGCTGTCCTCGATCGCGCGCGAGCTGGGGGCGGAATTCGTGTACGTCGGCTATCCGGGCGCCTCGCGCCTGGCAGGTGAACTGCTGGGTGGGCACGTAGCACTTGGCATGGTGAAGCCGAACGACGTGTTCGGGCAGATCCGCAGCGGCGAGATCCGCGTGCTGGCGGTGTTCGGCGAACGCCGCCTGCCGCAACTGCCCGACGTGCCGACCGTGGCGGAGCGCGGCCTCAATCCACGGCCCTATGGCGGCATGCCGGACAATTTCACCTATGCCGGCGCACCCGTGGGCCTGGCGCCCGCCACGCGCGACGCGCTGGTTTCGCTGCTGCGCGAGGCGATCCTGAGCGCGGAATACCAGGCCAAGGCCAACGAGGATTGCTACATCGCCGATGCCCTTTCCGGGGCGCCGCTGGAGGCCGAAATCCAGGCGACCATGGCGTCGCTGCGCCGCGCCCAGGAAAGCCTGCGCGGCTGATGCGCCACCGCCCCCTGCTGGCTATGTCGCCGGCTTCGATCGCCGCGCTGGATCCGCTGCCCGACCGCGCGCGACGCGCCTGGCCGTGGCTGACCGCCTGGGTTCCGCGCGCGCAGGCCCGCACTGTGGCGAGGCGACCTGGCCCAACAACCTGGGCGATGGGCAGCTGACGTGTTCCTGCCCGGCGGCGCGCGTGCTGCCGGGACCGGGTGGTGGCAGCGGCGCGGCCGTCACCACATCTGCCGTAACGGTCGCGTCGCGACCGCAGAAGGGAGAGTGACCATGGTTCTTGCATGTGCCGCGCGCCTGTTCGGCGCGATGCTGCTGGGTGCCTTCGCCAAGGGCGTGCTGCTGGGAGGCGCGGGTGCGACGCTGACGGCCGCGACGCTTGTCGCTGCGCGCAGCTGCCGCAGCGGTGCCGCGACGGCGAAGGAAGGCTGAAAGCAACGCGCCGGGCGGATTGCTCCGCCCGGCGCGCCGTGCCTCCTCCGCCGCGGCGGAACGGGCTCACATCTGCTGGTACTGGCCGTTGCGCCACACGTAGAACACGTAGTCGGCAGCGGTCACGTCGCCCTTGGCGTCGAAGCTGATCGGCCCCAGCACGCTGTTCCACGGCCCGCCCGACTTCAGCATGGCCGCGACCTGGCGTGGGTTGGTGGTGCCGGCCTTGGTGGCGGCCTGCGCCCAGATCTGGATGGCGGCGTAGGTGTACAGCGTATAGCCCTCGGGATCGATGTTCTTGGCCTTGAAGCGCGCCACCACGTCGGCCGCGGTGCCGCGCTGGCGCGGGTCGCTGGGGAAGGTCATCAGCGTGCCTTCGCCGGCGGGGCCGGAAATCTGCCAGAACTCGGCGGTGACCAGGCTGTCGGCGCCGATCGCCACCGCGTTCAGGCCCTGTTCGCGCATCTGGCGGATGATCAGACCGGCTTCGGTGTGGTAGCCGCCGAAGTAAACGGCGTTGATGTTGGCCTGCTTCATGCGGCTGACCAGCGCCGAGTAGTCGCGCTCGCCGGGTACATAGGCCTGATACATCGCTTCCATCAGGCCGCCGGCGTTCATCGCCTTCTTGGTCTCGTCGGCGATGCCTTTGCCGTAGGTGGTGTTGTCGTGGATGATCGCCACGCGCTGGCCGGCATAGCTGCGCGCCAGGAAGCCGCCGGCGATCACGCCCTGCTGGTCGTCGCGGCCGCAGGTGCGGAAGGTGTTCCAGCCGCCCTCGTCGGTGAAGCGGGGGTTGGTGCTGGCGGGAGTCATCTGCAGCACGCCTTCCTCGGCATAGACCTTGCTGGCCGGGATCGAGGAGGACGAGCAGAAATGGCCGGCCACGAACTGCACGCGGCGGCTGGCCAACTGGTTCGCCACCGATGTGGCCTGGCGCGGGTCGCAGGCATCGTCGCCGATTTCCAGCACCAGCTGCTGGCCCAGCACGCCGCCGGCGGCGTTGATGTCGGCCACCGCCATTTCGGCGCCGTTGCGCAACTGCGTGCCGAAGCTTGCGTACTGGCCGGTCATGGGGCCGGCCGAGGCGATGCGGATCTGCGCCTGGGCCAGCGTGGGTACTGCAAGCGTCGCGGCGGCGACCGCCGCAAGCGCGATATTCCTTCGCAGCATACTCGTTCTCCCTGTGGTGTTGGTCCGGTTGGTGTTGGTCCGGCCCCTGGGGCGGGACGCGGAGTGATCAGAGATTAGGCCAGCCACGTCAAGCCGCGCCAGACCGTTCAGTGTCCGCCCAGATAGGCCGCCCGCACCTCGGGCCGCGCCAGCAGGCTGGCACCGGTGCCGTCCATGGTGATGCGCCCGTTCACCAGCACGTAGCCGCGATGTGCCAGCCGTAGCGCGTGCCAGGCGTTCTGCTCGACCAGCAGCACGGTCAGCCCGGTGCTTTCGTTCAACTGGCGGATCGCGCCGAAGATCGACTTCACCACTAGCGGCGCCAGGCCCAGGCTGGGCTCGTCCAGCAGCAGCAGGCGGGGGCGGCTCATCAGCGCGCGGGCGATCGCCAGCATCTGCTGTTCGCCGCCCGAAAGCGTGCCGCCGCGCTGGCCCTGGCGGCGTTCCAGCACCGGGAACATGCCGAAGATTTTTCGCAGGTCCTGGTCGTAATGCGCGGGGTCGGCCAGTTCGGCGCCGAGCTTGAGATTTTCCAGCACGGTCATGCGCGGGAAGATACGCCGGCCCTCGGGCGATTGCGCGATGCCGCGGCGCATCACCTGGTGCGTGGCCTCGCCGGTGATGTCGGTGCCGTCGAACACCACGCGGCCTTCGCGCGGGCGGGGCTGGCCGCAGATCGTCATCATCAGCGTGGACTTGCCCGCGCCATTGGCGCCGATCAGCGCCACGATCTCGCCTGGGTTCACATGCAGGTCCACGCCGCGCAGCGCCACGATGCTGCCATAGGCGGTGGTCACGCCGTGCAGCGCCAGCATGCTCATGGCGTGACCGCTTCGGGCGGCAGGTGGTCGGCATCGTCCTCGCCAAGATAGGCGGCGATCACCTTCGGATCGGCGCGCACCTGTTCGGGCGTGCCGTCGGCAATGCGCTTGCCGTAGTCCAGCACCACGATGTGGTCGGAAATCCGCATCACCACGCTCATGTCGTGTTCGATCAGCAGCAACGATGTGCCGCCGGCGCGAAGCTCGACCAGTAGCGTGTTCAGCTCCTCGCTTTCGCGCGGATTGAGCCCGGCGGCGGGTTCATCGAGGCACAGCAGCACCGGTTCGGTGCACATGGCGCGCGCGATTTCCAGCCGCCGCTGCGCGCCATAGGGCAGGGCGGCCGCTGGATCATCCGCGCGGTCGATCAGCCCGATGCGATCGAGCCACCTGGCGGCGCGGTCGATCGCGGCCTTCTCGTGCGCGCCGTAGCCGGGCAGGCCGACCACGCGGGCGGCCGGTGCCAGCACGCGGTGCTGCGCCACCAGCAGGTTTTCCAGCACCGTCATGCCGGTGAACAGGCGGATGTTCTGGAAGGTGCGGGCCACGCGGGCGGTGTTGTTGATGCGGTGGCCCGCCAGCCGGTCCAGCCGGTGTGCCGCGCCATCCTGGTGCGTGCAGGTGATGCTGCCCTCGGTGGGCCGGTAGAACCCGGTGATGCAGTTGAACACCGTGGTCTTGCCGGCGCCGTTCGGCCCGATCACCGCGGTGATTTCTCCGCGCGCCGCCGAAAACGACAGGCCATCGACAGCGGTCAGGCCACCGAAGCGCATGGTGAGGTTCTCGACCATCAGGACGGACGCGGTGCCTGCTTTGCCGCCTGCGGCGGAGGGCTGCTCCGCAGCGCTCATCCCGCGCCTTCCTTCACCAGCTTGGCGTCGATCGCCTTGCTTTCCTTCAGCACCACGCTGGGCGTGCGGTTGCCCACGAAGCCGCGCGGGCGCGCCACCATGATGGTGACCATCACCAGGCCGAACACCAGCATGCGGTATTCATCGAGGCCGCGGAACACCTCGAAGCCGCCGATCATGACCAGGGCGGCGATCGCCACGCCCAGCTGGCTGCCCAGGCCGCCCAGCACGACGATGGCCAGGATCAGGGCACTTTCCATGAAGGTGAAGCTTTCCGGGCTGATGAAGGCCTGGCGGGTGGCGAAGAAGGCACCCGCGAACCCGGCCAGCGACGCACCCAGCGCGAAGGCCGTGAGCTTGGTCATGGTCACGTTCAGCCCCAGCGAGCGGCAGGCGATCTCGTCCTCGCGCAGCGCTTCCCAGGCGCGGCCGATCGGCATGCGGCGCAGCCGGATCGCCACCCAGTTGGTCGCCAGCGCCAGCACCAGGATGATGTAGTAGAGGAAGATGATGCGGTGCACGGTGGCCGGCTCGATGCCGAAGAAGTCGCTGAAGCTGCCGGGGCCGCCGCCAGCCGAGAAACTGAGGCCGAAGAAGCTGGGGCGCGGAATGCCGCTCATGCCGTTCGGGCCGCCGCTCAATTCGGTCCAGTTCAGCAGCACGATGCGGATGATCTCGCCGAAGGCCAGCGTGACGATGGCAAGGTAGTCGCCGCGCAGGCGCAGCACCGGAAAGCCCAGCAGCACGCCGAAGATCGCCGCCACCAGGCCCGAAAGCGGCAGCGCCTGCCAGAAGCCGAAGCCCAGGAATTTTGCGCTGAGCGCATAGGTGTAGGCGCCGACCGCGTAGAACGCGACATAGCCCAGGTCGAGCAGGCCGGCCAGCCCGACCACGATGTTGAGGCCCCAGCCCAGCATGACGTAGGTGAGTACCAGCGTGCCCAGGTCGATCTCGTAGCGGCCGAAGCCGGGCAGCACGGGCATCAGGAAAGCGAAGCCCAGCAGCGCGGGGCCCAGCAGCCGGCCCGTGCCGCTGGGCAGGGCGGGTATGGCGACGCGGAAGCGGCCGCCCCGATCCTGCCACAGCGCCAGCAGGAAGCGGCCCACGAACACCCCGGCCACGGCCCAGGCCACGGTATCGAAGCGGGGTGTCAGCACCAGGCCGGATTGGCTTGCGGTGGTGCGCAGCCCCATCATGGGGGCGGCGACCGCGAAGGCCACCGCGGCGGCGATCGCGGCATCCTTCAGCGCGGGTCGCAGCTGCATCAGACCTTCTCGACCTCGTCGCGGCCCAACAGGCCGCTGGGCATGAAGATCAGCACCAGGATCAGGATGCTGAAGGCGGCCACGTCCTTGTACTGGACCGAGAAATAGGCGCTCCAGAACGTCTCGATCAGGCCGATCAGCAGGCCGCCCAGCACGGCGCCCGGCAGGCTGCCGATGCCGCCCAGCACGGCGGCGGTGAACGCCTTCACGCCGGCGACGAAGCCCACGAAGAAGTCGATCACGCCGTAATAGAGCAGGTACATGAAGCCCGCGACCGCGGCCAGCGCGGCGCCGATCACGAACGTCAATGCGATGGTGCGGTCGGTGTCGATGCCCAGCAGGCTGGCCATTTTCCGGTCCTGCTCGCAGGCGCGCATGGACCGGCCCAGCGGCGTGCTGCTGACCAGGAAGGTGAAGATCGCCAGCACCGAAAGCGTGGTCAGCACGATCAATATCTGCATCCAGGACAGCACGGCATCGAAGCCTTCCGCGTGCGCCAGCACGATGTTGCCGCGGATGATCGGTTCGATCGGCTTGGGGCGGGCACCTTGCGTGACCTGCACGAAATTCTGCAGGAAGATGCTCATGCCGATGGCGCTGATCAGCGGCGCCAGGCGGAATGATCCGCGCAATGGGCGATAGGCGATGCGCTCGGTGCTGTAGCCATAGAGCGCGGTGATCGCCATGGCGGCCAGCAGCGCGATCAGCAGCGCCAGCGGCACGAAGGTGAGGCCCATGATGCCCAGGCCCAAAAGCGCGATCAGCCCCAGGAAGGCGCCCACCATGAAGATGTCGCCATGGGCGAAGTTGATCATGCCGATGATGCCGTAGACCATGGTGTAGCCCACGGCGATCAGCCCATAGATCATGCCCAGCGTGACGCCGTTCACCAGCTGCTGGAGTGCGTATTCCACGTAAGGGTTGGCCCCGGCTGTGAAGTCTCCCGCGCTGACCCTAGGCGCGTTCGCGCCCGCGCCGCAATCAGGACCTTTGCCGGGTGGCCTATTTCAGCATGGCTTCGGGCCGCTTGTCGGCCCAGGGCTGCTTGCGTACCACGTCGAGCAGCGGGTCCATCAGGTGCGACTGGAACGCGTGCTGGCCCGTGCCGTACGCGGCGCCAATCACGCGGCCCACCGTGCCCATCGTCGTGCCTCCGGCGGCGGCGTAGATCGCTGGCAGGGCGGCCGTGGGCATGCGCACTTCCAGCACGCGCTTGGCGATCTGCGTGCCGTACCAACTTACGACGTCGCTGACGGCGCGCACGGCAAGCACGCCGTTCATGTTGCAAAGGTCGTAGCTGCTGCCCTGCGTGCCATTAGCCAGCATGCGCAGCAGCCCCGGCCCGTTGAACGTCACGCCGATACTGCCGCGCAGTTGCGCCGCCACCATGCTGGCAAGGCCGCCACCCAGCGAGTGTCCGGTGATGTACAGCCGGAACCCGCGCGCCTTCGCAGTCCGTGCCGCGATTTCAGCCAACTGTTTGGCCGATCCGTACTGGCGCCAGGGCGGCGTGCCCATGGCGATCAGCCGGTCCGCGACAATGTCTTCACCATCGCTCGGCTCGGTGCCGCGGAACGCAACAACGACCTCGCCCCGGCCGCGGCTGATGAAGGCGGCGCCGAAGAAGCCGCAGGCCGGCACCGCCAGCGTCGGGCAGTGATCGAGCGGACGCCAGAGGGGCAGGCCCTTTGGAGGCGAGGAATAGACGTCGGCGCTGAACGCGCCCAGTTCGGCGATGGTCGGCACGGTACCCTCCTGGCATGTGTCGCCATGGGTTACGCGCGCTTCCGGCATGCGGATGCAGGCCGAGTGCCAGCCGAGCCGCGGCTTGGGGCTTTCCTGCCGTCGCCCGATGCGCGATAGGATACGGCCAACCGATCAGGGAGACCGATCCATGCTGACCCGAAGGACATTGCTGGCCGCGTCGGCCGCAACCCCATTCGTGAACTATGCCGCGTTCACGAACAAGGCCGGGGCGCAAACCCCGCGCGAGCTGGTGGTGATGGCGCGGCGCATCGACGACATCGTCAGCCTGGATCCGCAGCACAGCTTCGAATACATGGGCAACGAGGTGGGCGGCAACGTCTACCAGCGCCTGGTGACCACCCGGAACGACGCCCCGGCCAAGCTGGTGGGCGAACTGGCCGAAAGCTGGGAAGCCAGCACCGATGCCAGGACCTTCACCTTCAGGCTGCGCGCGGATGCGAAATTCGCCTCCGGCGCCACGGTCACGGCCGAGGACGCGGCGTTTTCGCTCATTCGCGCGGTCGTGCTGAACAAGTCGCCCGCCTTCATCATCAACCAGTTCGGCTTCACCAAGGACAATGCGGCGCAACTGATCAAGGCGGCCGATGCGCGCACGCTGGTGATCACGCTGCCCGCGCCCACCTCGCCCTCGTTCTTCTACTACTGCCTGTCGGCCAATGTCGGCTCGGTGGTGGAAAAGAAGCTGGCCATGGCGAACGAGAAGGACGGCGACCTGGGCAATGCCTGGCTCAGCCAGAACAGCGCCGGCAGCGGCGCCTTCCTGGTGCGCTCGTGGCGCGCCAGCGAAAGCGTGACGCTGGATGTGAACCCCAACCACGCCGGCGAGAAGCCGAAAATCCGCCGCATGGTGGTGCGCCATATCCCCGACCCGTCGGCGCAGCTGCTGCAGCTGCAGCGCGGCGACGTGGATATCGCGCGCGACCTGGGGCCTGACCAGATCAAGGCGCTGGCCGGCAACGCCGCCTTCACGGTCACGCCGGCCAAGAAGGCCAGCCTGATGTACATGGCGATGAACCAGAACGTGCCCGCGCTGCAGAAGCCGGAAGTGCGCCAGGCCATCAAGATGGCGATCGACTATGACGGCATCCAGAAGAACATCGTTTCCACCACCTACGACGTGCACCAGGCCTTCCTGCCGGACGGCTTCCCCAGCGCGCTCAACGAAAAGCCGTTCAGGCGCGACGTGGCCGCGGCCAAGGCGCTGCTGGCGCAGGCCGGCTTTCCGAACGGTCTCGAAATCTCGCTGGACCATGCCAGCGGCCCGCCGCTGGCCGACATCGCCCAGGCCATCCAGGCGAACCTGGCCGATATCGGCATCAAGGTGACGCTGGTGGCCGGCGAGATGCGCCAGGTCATCACGAAAACCCGCGCCCGCCAGCACCAGATGGCGATCGTGCGCTGGGGGGCGGATTACTTCGACCCGCACACCAACGCCGAAGCCTTCAGCATGAACGCCGACAACAGCGACAATGCGCGCAACCGCACGCTGGCCTGGCGGTCGTCGTGGCTCATTCCGGAGCTCACCCAGCGCGTGGCGGCGAACGTGCTGGAGGTGGATTCCGAAAGGCGCACCGCGGAATACTTCGCGCTGCAGCGTGAACACCAGCAGACCAGCCCCTTCGCCATCATGCTGCAGGAGATCGAGGTGGCGGTGGCGCGCGCCGGCGTGACAGGGCTTGACCTCGGCCCGATGAGCGATCGCACCACATACGCAGGTATCGCCAAAGCCTGACATGAAGAAGCGCCTGCAAAGCGTGGCGGGGTCGGCGGCATCGCTGCCGCTGACCCTGCTCGGCCTGGTGCTGGTGACCTTCCTGATCGGCCGGGTCATGCCGATCGACCCCGTGCTGGCCATCGTCGGCGACCGCGCGCCCCAGGACGTGGTGGAACGCGCGCGGCTGGAACTGGGCCTGGATCGGCCGCTCTATGAGCAGTTCTGGCGCTACCTCATGGACATCCTCAGCGGCAATTTCGGCCGCAGCGTGATGACCGGCAACAGCGTGCTGCACGACATCGCGCGCTTCTTCCCCGCCACGATCGAGCTGGCCACGCTGGCGCTGCTGATCAGCCTGGCGCTGGGCATTCCCATCGGCGTGATCTCGGCGGTCAAGCAGAATACGCTGATCGACCGGGCGGTGCGCATCTTCTGCCTGGCGGGTCACAGCCTGCCCACCTTCGTGCTGGCCCTGCTGGGGCTGCTGGTGTTCTACGCGCGGCTGGGCTGGTTCCCGCCATCCGGGCGGCAGGGGTTGTTGTTCGACGACACCTTCCCGGTGCGCACCGGCTTCATCACGATCGACGCCGCGCTGGCCGGCGAATGGGCCGCGTTCCTCGATGCGCTGCATCACCTGGCGCTGCCGGCCCTGGTGCTGGGCTACTACAGCCTGGCCTATATCGCGCGCATGACGCGCGCCTTCATGCTGGAACAGCTGCGCTCGGAATACGTCACCACCGCGCGCGTGAAGGGCCTGAGCGAGGCCCGCGTCATCTGGCGCCACGCCTTCGGCAACATCGCGGTGCCGCTGGTGACCGTGCTGGCGCTGACCTATGCCGGGTTGCTCGAGGGTGCCGTTCTGACCGAGACCATCTTCTCCTGGCCCGGGCTTGGCCAGTACCTCACCGTCAGCCTGCTCAACGCCGACATGAATGCGGTGCTGGGCGCCACGCTGGTGGTGGGGCTGATCTACCTGGTGCTGAACCTGCTGGCCGATGCGCTGTACAAGCTGCTGGACCCCAGGGTGCGATGAGGGGCGTGCGATGAACGGCACCGCCGCCTTCTCCCGCGCCTGGCTGCTGGACGAGAATCCCGGTTCGCGCGCGCAGGCCGCCTGGGGTGCCCGCTATCGCGGCTGGCTCGCCTTCCGCAAGAACCCGCTGGCCTTCTGGGGCGCGGTGGTGGCGCTCGCGATGGCGCTGGCGTCGATCCTGGCACCGCTGCTGGCCACGCACGCGCCGGCCGCGCAGGACCTGGTGAACCGGCTGGCGCAGCCCAGCGCACAGCACTGGCTGGGCACCGACGAGCTGGGCCGCGACATCTACTCCCGCCTGCTGTACGGCGGGCGCGTGACGCTGGGCATGGTGGTGGCGGTGGTCATCATGGTGGCGCCGCTGGGGCTGCTGGTGGGCACCGTGGCCGGCTACATGGGCGGCTGGTTCGACCGCGTGCTGATGCGCATCACCGACGTGTTCATGGCCTTCCCGCGGCTGATCCTGGCGCTGGCCTTCGTCGCCGCGCTGAAGCCCGGCCTGCAAAGTGCCGTGATCGCGATCGCGCTGACCGCCTGGCCGCCCTATGCGCGGCTGGCGCGCGCCGAAACCCTCACCTTGCGCCACGCCGACTTCATCGCCGCGGTGCGCGTGCAGGGCGCGTCAAGCTGGCGCATCATCCTGCACCACGTCATGCCGATGTGCCTTTCGTCGCTGGTGGTGCGGGTCACGCTCGACATGAGCTCGATCATCCTCACGGCCGCGGGCCTGGGCTTCCTGGGCCTGGGCGCGCAGCCGCCGTCGCCGGAATGGGGTGCGATGATCGCCACGGGGCGGCGCTTCATCCTCGACCAGTGGTGGGTGCCGGTGGTGCCGGGCCTGGCGATCTTCGTGATCTCGCTGGCGTTCAACCTGCTGGGCGATGGCCTGCGCGACCTCTTGGACCCGAAGCAGCGATGAATGCCACGCCGCCGCTGGTCGAGGTCGAGGACCTGCACATCAGCTTCCCCAGCCCGTCCGGCTGGCTGCCCGGCGTGCGCGGCGTGAGCCTCTCCATGGGGCGCGAGAAGCTGGGCATCGTGGGCGAAAGCGGATCGGGCAAGTCCATCACCGGCCGCGCGCTGCTCCGCCTGCTGCCCGCCACGGCGCGGGTCACCGCGAAGCAGCTGACGTTCGACGGCATCGACATCCAGACTGCATCGACAAAGACCATGCGCGACCTGCGCGGTGCCCGCATCGGCCTGGTCATGCAGGACCCGAAATTCTCGCTGAACCCGGTCATGACCATCGGTGCGCAGATTGCCGAGGCACTGCGCGCGCATCAGAAGATCGGGAAGCGGGAGGCAGCGGAAAAGGCGCAATCCCTGCTGGAACAGGTGCGCATCCGCGACGTTCTACGCGTGTCCAAGGCATACCCCCACGAGCTTTCGGGCGGCATGGGCCAGCGCGCCATGATCGCCATGATGGTGGCGCCCGACCCTGCGCTGCTGATCGCCGACGAGCCCACCAGCGCGCTTGATGCATCCGTGCAGGAAACCATCCTGGAGCTGATCAACGAGATGGTGGAAAGCCGCGGCATGGGCCTGATCCTGATCAGCCACGACCTGCCGCTGGTCGGCAAGTTCTGCGACCGCGTGGCGGTGATGTACGCCGGCCGCGTGATGGAAACCCTGCCCGCGGGCCAGCTTGAGCATGCCAACCACCCCTACACGCGCGGCTTGCTGGCCTGCCTGCCGCGCATCGAGCGTGATGCCGCGCGCCTGCCCGTGCTGAACCGCGACCCGGCCTGGATGGGCGCATGATCGCCGCCGACGCGCTGGATATCCGCTTCACCGGCGTGCATGCCGTGAAGGCCGTGCGCTTCGCCGTCGGCAAGGGCGAGAGCTTTGGCCTGGTCGGCGAGAGTGGCAGCGGCAAGTCGACTGTGCTGCGCGCGTTGGCCGGGCTCAACACCGCGTATTCCGGGCGCATCAGCCTGGACAACGCAGTGCTGCCGCCGGTGCGCGAGAAGGCATTCTTCCGCCGCGTGCAGATGGTGTTCCAGGACCCGTATGGCAGCCTGCATCCGCGCCATACGGTGGACCGGTGCCTCAGTGAACCGCTTGCCATCCACGGCATCGGCGACACGGATGGGCGCATCCGCCGCGTGCTGACCGAGGTGGCGCTGCCCGAGAAATTCCGCTTCCGCTTCCCGCACCAGCTGTCCGGTGGCCAGCGCCAGCGCGTCGCCATTGCCCGCGCACTGATTCTTGAACCCGAGCTGCTGCTGCTGGATGAACCCACCAGCGCGCTTGACGTGTCGGTGCAGGCGGAAATCCTGAACCTGCTGAGTGACCTGCGCGCCGCCCGCAACCTGACCTTCCTGCTGGTCAGCCACAACCTGCCGGTGGTGGCGCATCTGTGCGACCGGGTGGCGGTGATGGAGGACGGCCAGATCGTGGAACTGCTGCCCACCGCCGCCTTCCGCGAAGGCCGGGTCAGCCACAGCCGCACGCGGGCGCTGCTGGACGCGGCGGCCTGATCCAACCTGTGGTAGCGCGCCCCGCGTGCGCCGTGGCAGCCTGCGCCGCGTCACCACAGGGAGCCACGCATGACCGTTTACTCCGTCAACACCAGCAAGTTCGTGCTCGACCACCAGACCGAAAACTGGCTGTGCTGGTGCGCCACGGTGAAATGCGTGGCCGACTACCACGGCATTGCCGGCCCCGATCAGAAGGGCATCGCCACCGCCATGGGCAAGTCCAACCAGCCCGGCCCGCCTGTGCAGACGCTGAGGACGCTGCTGGCCTTCACCAATTCCACCGTGATCGACCATTCCGTTGCCGATGCGTCCCAGGCCGGCGCCCGCGCCACCGAGATCGGCGAACAGTTGAAGGGCTACCTGCAGTTCGGCCCGATGATCGGCGCGCTGACCACGCACGACGATTCGAAATGGACGCTGTCCGGCAGCACCACGCCCTATCGGTTCCTGCATGCCGTGGTGTTCTGGAAATACGACGACTCCACTGGCCTGGTGAGCATGCGGGATCCGGCGCGCAAGGCGCCCAATACCGATTTCCAGGTGAAGCTGTCCGATCTGCCGAAGCGCTTCACCTACATGCAGTCGGCCGAGCTGGGGCCGAAGGCGCTGGACCTGCTGGTGTCGCCACCGGCCACCATCGATGTGCGGCTGCAGAAGCTCTACAACCACATGCCGCCGAAGCTCTGAGCCGCCCGTCGAGCGCCACCCGGGCCGCGCTGTGGCGCTTCGTCGGGCGTTGGTGGAGCTGTCGCCGATCCCTCAGCAGCCTCAGAACCGGGTGATCAACGTCACCCAGCCATCGGGCAGCGCCGCGGTCAGCACCGCTTCCACGCGTCGGTCCAGGCCACTCAGCATGGCGACGCCGACCAGGGCCAGCACGCCACCCAGCGCCGGCCGCCCCCAGCCGCCGGCCGTGGCCAGGCGCCGGCGCAAGCCGGGCAGGGCGCTGCGCGCCACGGTGCCCAGCGCCAGCAGCGGCAGCGCCGCCCCCAGCGCGAAGGCCGCCATCACCAGGCTGGCCTCTGCCGCCGTGCCGGCCTGGGCGGCCAGGCCCAGCGCGGCGCCCAGGGCCGGCCCCGTGCAGGGCGCCCAGGCCACACCCAGCACCACGCCCAGGCCGAACTGACCGCCCAGCCCCTGTGCCGGCATGCGATGCGCCAGTGCCGCGATGGGTGCCATCAGCCGCTCGCCCGCCGTGGTCAGGCGCGTCGCCAGCCCCGCGACCAGCAGCGCCAGCCCCGCCAGCAGCAGCAGGACCGCCGAGCCGATGCGCAGCACCTCGGCATCGACGCCGATCGATGTCGCGAAAAGGCCAAGCACCACGCCAAGCCCGGCGAAGCCAATCACCAGCCCGCCTGCCAGGGCAAGCGGCGCCAGGCGATGCTGGGCGGTCGCGGCGCCCAGCACGATCGGCAGCAGCGGCAGCACGCAGGGCGACAGGCTGGCGAGAATTCCCGCCAGGCCCGCCAGGAACAGGGTGGCCATGGCCGCTTCGTCAGACGGCGCGGCAGATCAGCTCGCGGATCTGCCCGGCATCGGTGACGCCGACGATGCGGCCCCGCTCCTCGCTGCCCTTGAAGGCGATGATGGTGGATTGCTGCCGCACGCCCAGGCGCCGCAGCGCGTCCTTCTGCGAGTCGAAATCGACCGTGAGCAGCAGCGCCGACGCCAGTGCAGGCTCCGCAAGTGCTGCCGTGATGTGCGGTGCCTGGGCACGGCAGGTGGGGCACCACGGCGCCGTCACCTCGACGATCAACGGCCGGCCGGCGGCCTGGGCCGCGGCAAAGGCGGCGTCGGTCCAGGGCGCGCGTTCGGCGGCGCGGGCCGTTGAAGCGGCGGTGGCGCCCAGGCCGAAAGCCAGGGCGGCCAGCAGCGGGCGGCGGGACAACTCGGGCATGACGGACGATCTCCTTGATGGCACGGGCGAACCTGATGTCGCCCGCTTCGCCCGGCTTCGTGACAAGGTTACGTCGGCGGTCGAGAAATTTCCGACCTTGCCGGTGATTGCGGGTATTCTATAACGGTCGCTCCAGAACAGGAGCCATCATTCCTCCATGCCCCGCCCCCGCGCGTTCGACGACGCGGCCGTGCTGGATGCCGCCACCGACCATTTCTGGCGTTACGGCTACGCGGCGACCTCGGTGCGCGACCTTGGCGACGCCATGGGGCTGGTGCCGGCCAGCCTGTACAACGCGTTCGGCAGCAAGCATGCACTGTTCGCGCGCTGCCTGGACCGCTACCTCGACGCGAATATGCGCGCACGGATCGCGCGGCTTGAAGCAACCCACCCGCCGCTTGCGGCGATCGCGGCCTTCCTGAACGAGATCGTGACCCGATCGCTGGCCGATGCGCGCGGCTGCCTGCTGGTCAATTCGGCGCTGGAGGTCGCACCGCACGACGTCCGGATCGGCAGCGTCATCGCGGCCCGCCTCGGCGAGCTGGAGGCCTTCTTCCGCCGCTGCGTGCTGGCCGGCCAGCGTGACGGCAGCATCGCCGCGCTGCCGCCCGCGAACGACCTCGCGCGGCTGCTGCTGACCACGGTCATGGGGCTGCGCGTGCTGGCCCGCGGCAAGCCGGAACCCGCTTTGCTGCGTGGCGCTGCGCGTCAGGTGCTGGCGTTGCTCGATCCCGCGTCCGTGGCGCCATCCGCGACCACGGGCCGTACCGGACACACAAGACCCAACACAGGAAAGCCGCACCAATGATCCGCTTCTATTTCCACCCCACGCCGAACCCCGCGAAGGTTGCCCTGTTCCTGGAAGAAGCGGGCCTGGCCTACCAGACCATGCCGGTGGACACGATGAAGGGCGAGCAGCACGCGCCCGCCTTCCGCGCCATCAACCCCAACGGCAAGGTCCCCGCCATCGTCGATACCGATGGCCCGGGCGGGGCCGAGGCGCGGGTCTTCGACAGTAGCGCCATCCTGCTCTATCTCGGCGACAAGACCGGGCAGTTCATGGGCGCGCCGGCGGACCGGCCGGAATTGCTGTCATGGCTGTTCTACATCGCCTCGGGCCTGGGTCCCTTCTCCGGTCAGGCGGTGCACTTCCAATGGGTCGCGCCCGAGGGGCTGGACTATGCCCGCAACCGCTACCGGCGCGAGGCCGAGCGGCACTACCAGGTGCTGGACGACCACTTGGCCGGGCGCGATTTCATCGTGGGCGGCACCTACACCATCGCCGACATGTCGGCCTGGGGCTGGATCGACCGCGCCGCCCGCGTGATGAAGGGCGAGGCCGATCCGCTGGCCGCCTTCACCAACATCAAGCGCTGGTTCCAGGGCATCGACGCGCGGCCCGCGGCGGCGCGCGCGCGTGCGGTGGGCAAGGACCACGGCTTCAAGAAGGACGCCGACGAGCAAAGCCGCCGCGCGATGTACCCCTCCAACTATCCGCCCGCCTGACCCCCGCAACCACCCCGGAGCATCGAGCCATGACGCACGCCACCAAACTTGCCGCCGGCGCGGCATTCCCCACCATCACCGTGCCGCGCCTGGGCGGCGGCGAGATTGCGCCGGCCGCGATGCAGGGCTGGCGCCTTCTGGTGGTCTATCGCGGCAAGCACTGCCCGCTGTGCAAGCCCTATCTGGGCACGCTCGACCGGCTGGCGGACGAGTTCGCGGCCGCCGGCGTCGCGGTATTGGCGGTATCCGCCGATCCCGAGGAGAAAGCCGCGGCCGATCACGCCGAATTCGGCTGGCGCTTCCCGCTTGGCTTCGGGCTGACCATCGCCCAGATGCAGGCCCTGGGGCTCTATGTGTCGAACCCACGCTCGCCGCAGGAAACCGACCGGCCCTTCGCGGAGCCCGGCCTGTTCCTGATCAACCCGGCCGGCCAGGTGCAGCTGATCGACATCTCCAACGCGCCCTTCGCGCGGCCTGACCTGGCCGGCATCGCGCGCGGTGCGAAGCGCATCCAGGAGATGAACTACCCGATCCGCGGCACGCTGGTCTGACCCCAGCCACGCCGTCACGCAGCGAAGGTGGTCATCCGGAAGTCAGACCCCTTCTCCAGGTGCAGGCAGTATTGCGCATAGGAATAGGCGTTGTTCAGTGCCATGTCGGCCGTCATGGTCCGCCAGTTCGGGCTGTTCGGATACGGGTTGTGCGACGGCACATAGCTGCCGTCCGGCCCCGGGATCGGGTCGGCAACGTGACCCAGCGCCACGTCGGCAAAGTGCGCGGCTTCATGGATCACCACGGTGGTGCGGAACATCGGCCCTGACGGCATGGCCACGAACGGCCCGCTGAACGGACGCACGAAGTTCCTGAAGAAGGTGATCTTCTCACCCGCCACCCTGGACCCTCCCATATGGCACTCGGCATAGGCGTGCGTGCGCACCAGGTCCTCGGCGAACAGCATGCCGGGCCTGGACGTCGTGTCCAGGATCGACAGGTAGCGCTGGCGGATCGCCTCGATCCGCGCCAGGCGTTGTGGCTTGTCGGTGATGCTGCCGACGCGGAACGAGATGTCGAGGCCCAGCCATGCCTCGCCCTCGTTCTCCACCGGCTGGTCCTGGCGCACGCGGCCCGCGATGCGGCCAAGTGCTGCGATGACGCGGCCGGTCCAGGTGAAGGCCTGCGGCGCGATCGCCTGCGCCGCGGCCAGGGGCGACTCGGCCGGCGGCGCGGCCGGTGGCGTGGCGGATGGCGGCGGCACCACGAAGGGCGGTGGCGGTGCGCCGGGCAGCGGTGGTCCGGCCTGGAACTGTGCCGCCTGGCGTGCGCCGGCAGTCGCGATGAAGCGCGATGGCCCGCCCGGGCGCGGCGCCAGGCCAAAGCGATCGCAACTGCAGATGCGCAGAGACGGCGGCGTGCGGTCGTTGGCAGGGGGCGCGGCCCCCGTGTCGCCCCAGGGCGAGGGGATGATCACCACGTCGCCCGGATGGATCAGGTCGGGGTTCGGCCGCTTGCGGCGGAACGCCGCGTTTTCCGGCGCGCGATAGATCTCGCGCCACGACGGCGCGCGGTATTTCCGGGCGATGCGCGACAGGCTCTCGCCGCGCGCCACGGTGTGCGGGGTGGGCATGATGGTGTGCGCCCTCAGTGCGTAGGCGTGAGCGGAAAGCTCGCGGGAAACGCCACCGGGTCGGGCGCGCCGGGCGCCACGTCGGGCACGGTGATCAGCCCGTCGAACTCGACCCAGGGGATGGTGCCCGGCACGGTCACGGCCACGCCCGCGGCGCGTGCCGCCATGGCCGTGCCGGTGGCGAAGTCCAGCAGCAGCAGCGACAGCGTATCGGTGTTGGTCTTGCGCTGGTGTTTCGACAGATGCGCGTAGTGCCCCTGCCAGGCATAGGCGTGGTCGTGGATGCGCATGGGCGAATAGGGCAACTCGCCGCAGTAGTGCAGCAGCTCGTGCAGCAGCATGTGACGCTGGGTTTCGCGCGAATGCCCGTCGAACACGGGCGCCACATAGATGCGGTCCAGCCGTTCCGGGATCGGCTTGCCGTCGAACCCCACCACCACCTTGCCGCTGCGCCGCCCCTCCGGCCGCCAGCGCCCGCCATGATAGGTGTGCGCACCCTCGGTCGCGCCGCCCGGCGGCTGGCGGTACAGCGCCACGTAGATGTCGTCGGCGTCCGACATCGCGCCGGTCGCGGTCTGCCGCTCGGTCAGCGTGGCGCGCATCACGCGGACCAGGCCGATCACGTGGTCGATCGCCTCCAGCGCCTGGGGCGGGTTCTTCTCGGACAGATGCAGGTGCTTGGCCACCAGCAGGAAGCACAGCCGATCGTCGTTGTCGCGGCTGTTCCAGCTCTTTGCGGTGGGGCCCACGGGCGGACGGTGCAGCAGGTGCGCGTAGCGCATCGCCTGCTGCAGCTGCGGCATGGCGCGATCCAGAATGTGCTGCAGCGCCGGCAGGTGTTCGTAGCGGATCAGGTCCATCCGGATGATCGCGGCGTTGATCTTGTTGATGTCCACGTTGGCCGCGGGGGCCGGCGCATGCGCGGTGCCCGCCTTGGCGGCCTGCACGCGCTGCGGCGCCCAGGCGGTGCGCTTGGGCGGCGCGGCAGGTGCGGCGGCGGGGCCCTGCTTCGGCTTGTGCGGCAGCGGCACGCCGGCCAGGTTGTTCAGCGCCTCGACCGTCGGGCCACCGGGATCGACGCGGCCGTCGATGACCTTGGTCCAGTACTGCTGGAAGCGCCGGATCGCGGCGATGGTCTTCGGCCCGACCTTGCCATCGGCCTTCAGGGCCAGTTCCGGCCCGCCCAGCGGCACCGGCACGGCGTTCAGCGCGGTCTGCACGGCCAGGGTGTCGTCGGCGCGGTTGGCGCCGCCATTGCCCACCTTGCGCCACAGCGCGATCAGTCCGGGCATCGGTTGCTGCACCACCGCGTTGCCGCGGGTGGAATAGGTTCGGCTGGCCATCTGCGCCCTCCTGGCGACGATCGTGTTTCCTGGGGCGCGATGTAGCGCGCCACGCCGCATCCGCCTGTTTCCGGGGACACACGGCGCGATGCTTCGGGCATGGCCGAAGCCTGCGCGTCGGCGTCGCGCTACACTGCGCCCATGAGCATGGTTGCCATTGCCGCGCTGATCGCCGACCCGTCGCGTGCCCGCATGCTGCAGGCGCTGCTGGGCGGCGTGGCGCTGACCGCCGGCGAGCTTTCGCGCGAAGCCGGTATCGCGCCCAGCAGCGCCAGCACGCATATCGCGGCACTCGAGGCTGGTGGCCTGGTCAGCGTGTCACCGCAGGGCCGGCATCGCTATGTGCGCCTGGCCGGCGAGCATGTGGCCCACCTGCTGGAGCACCTGGAGGCGATGACGCCGATGCGCCGCTGGCCGCATGGCGAGAAGATGCGCCAGGCCCGCACCTGCTACGACCACCTGGCCGGCGTGGTCGGCGTGGCCCTGTATGACGCGCTGGTCGGCAATGGCTGGATCGCGCCTGCGCCAGGCGGCTGGGCCTGCACCGGCGCCGGCGAGACCGCACTTTCCGCAATCGGCATCGACGTGTCGTGCGCGCGCGAAAAGAAGCGCCGCTTCGCCTGCGACTGCACCGACTGGAGCGAGCGGCGCCACCACCTGGCCGGTAGCCTGGCCGCTTCGATCTGCGCGCATTGCCTGGAAAACCGCTGGTTCGTGCGCGAAGGCCACGAGGGCCTGCAACGCCGCACCCTGCTGCCCACGCCGAACGGGCTGCGCCTGCTGCGCGACGCGTTCGGCGTGTCGCTGGAGCAGAAGCTGGCGGCTTAGAGCGTTTTCAAGTCAGGCGGAATCGCCTGACTTGAAAACGCTCTATGGCGCCTGGGCGACCAGCGGTGCCGCCGGCAGCGCGGTGATCTGCCAGCCGGTGGGCGCGCGGCAGGCCTCCACCTGGTCGTGCGCGCGCTGGCCATCGGCGCGCTGCCAGGCGCGGGCATAGGTGGCGCACGGCATCAGCAACGACACGCGGCGCAGGCTGGGCGGCAGCGCGGCCGGCACGGCGCGCAGCGGCGCGCCCGGCACGTCGCGCAGCTCACCCAGCGCGCGGCCGGGCAGGTAGCCCACGCCCACGCCGCCATCCGACACCAGGAACCAGTCCCGCCCCGCAACCTGCGCCAGCGTGCCCACTTCCTGGCCGCGGCGCAGCCTGGCCACGGTCGGGGCGGACCAGTCGGGGGCCGCGCGCACTTCGGCCGGTTCCATCACACGATGCTGCGCGCGCCCGGCCACCAGCGGCGGCAGCGCCCGCACCAGGCCGGCCTGGATTGGCAGCTCCGCCTCGCGCAGCAGCTGGCCGTGCGCGACCAGGCGCAGGCTGGGCGCGGCGCCGTGCGGCAGGTCGTGGGCCAGCAGGTGGAGCGGCGGCGGCGTGGTTTCGTGCGCCTGATCGATCGGCATGGCGCAGCCCGCCTGCAGCAGCGCCGCGACGCAGACAAGGCGCAGGACGGCGCGGCGCATGATCGACCCCGAGTGCGGAAATTCCCGGGGCGATCATGATCGGGCGGCGTTAAGCGGCGGTTGGTGGCGCGGTTGCCGGGGTATGGAGGGGTGGCGCGCGGTGTCCGCTGGAAGGGGCCCTCACCCTGTCCCTCTCCCGCAGCGCGGGAGAGGGACGGAGGCGTTAAGGGCGCTTCGTTGCGCTCACCCCCGCCGCCACCAGCCGCGCCGCTTCGGCGCGTCCGGGTCATCCTGTGTGCCGACCAGGATCGGCTGGATCACCGGCGCGGGCGGCGGCTCAGGCGCGGGCGGTTCCGGCGCGGGCGGTGCGGCCTGCACTGTCGGTTCCGGTGGCGCTGCGGGTGGTGCTTCGGCCGCCATCGGCTCTGGTGCGGCCGGCGGTGCCGGTTCGCCCTGCGCCGGCGGCGCGGCGGGCCGCGTGGCGGCGCGCTCGGCCGCGACCTCGGCCGCCTCCATCGCGTCGAACAGGCTGTAGGTGTTGCCGCCGAACGGATCGGCCGGCGTGGGGCCGGACCAGCGCGACGCGGGCGCCGGCGCGTCCTCGGTCACGTCCGGCGCCGGCGCGGCAGCGTCGTCGCTCGCCTGCATGTCGTCGGTCTCCGCGGTGGCGGGTCCGGTCGCGCCGGCCTCGCCGCCATCCTCGCGCCGCCGGCGCCGCCCGCCGCGCCGGCCACGGCGGCGGCGGCGGGGCTCGCCATTCTCGTCCGTGCCAGGCTCGGTAGGGCCCGCGCCGGCGGCCGGGTCGGTCGAGTCGTCCTCGTCGTCCGCCACGTCCTGGGGCGGGGCCGCTTCGGCCGGCGCCTCGGAAGCCGCCTCGGCAGCTGGCGCGGGCGCGGGGCCATCTTCACGGCGCCCGCCGCGACGGCGCCGCCGGCGCCGGCGCTTGCCATCGGCATCGCCGTTCCGGTCCTCGCCGGCATCGCCCGCGTCGCGGGACGATACGGCGTCGCGCGGTGCCTCGGCTTCGTCTTCCTCAAGGTCCACATCCGCGGCTTCCGGTTCGACCGCCTCCTCCGGCTCGACCGGCGGCGGCGGGGGCGCCACGTAGTCGGCCGGCGGCGGCGCGGTCATGGCCTTGGTGCGCTCGATTCTGTGCGCGGGTGGGATCAATGACTCGTCCCCTGCAAACAGCGTCAGCATGCCGGTGCGGGCTGCGATCTCGGTCAGCCGCGCGCGCTTGTGGTTCAGCAGATACAGCGCCAGCGACGGCGCGCAGTGCACCACGATCTCGGCGGCGCGGTGCTTGGCGCTTTCCTCCTCGATGGCGCGCAGCACCTGGATGGCGGCACCTTCGGTGGTGCGGATCAGCCCGGTGCCGTTGCAGTGCGGGCAGGCCACGAAGGCCTGTTCGGTCAGCGACGGGCGCAACCGCTGGCGGCTCATTTCCATCAGGCCGAAATGGCTGATCCGGCCGAGCTGGATGCGCGCGCGATCGTGCTTCAGCGCCTCCTTCAGCCGGCGCTCGACCTGGGCGTTGGCGCGCGCCACCTCCATGTCGATGAAGTCGATCACGATCAGGCCCGCAAGGTCGCGCAGGCGCAACTGGCGCGCCACCTCGTCGGCGGCTTCCAGATTGGTGCGCAGTGCGGTTTCCTCGATGCCGCGTTCGCGGGTGGACCGGCCCGAGTTCACGTCGATCGCGACCAGGGCTTCGGTCTGGTTGATCACGATGTAGCCGCCCGACTTCAACTGCACGGTCGGGCTGTGCATGGCATCAAGCTGGCTTTCCACGCGCTCCTTCGCGAACAGCGGCAAAGCGGGGTCGCGGTACGGCTGCACCTTGCGCGCATGGCTTGGCATGATCATGCGCATGAAGTCCTTGGCCTGGCGGTACGCGTCCTCGCCATCGACCACGATGTCCTCGATGTCGCGGGTGTAAAGGTCGCGGATCGCGCGCTTGATCAGGCTGGCTTCCTCGTAGATCAGCGCCGGCGCGGTGCTGGCCAGGGTGGTTTCGCGGATATTGTCCCAAAGCCGCAGCAGGTATTCGCAGTCGCGCTTGATCTCGGGCTTGGGGCGCTGCGCACCGGCGGTGCGCACGATCATGCCCATGCCGTCGGGGATGTTGAGTTCGGTGGCGATCTCGCGCAGCCGCTTGCGGTCGGCGGCCGAGGTGATCTTGCGCGAAACCCCGCCGCCGCGCGGCGAATTCGGCATCAGCACGGAATAGCGGCCGGCCAGCGAGATATAGGTGGTGAGTGCCGCGCCCTTGTTGCCGCGTTCCTCCTTCACGACCTGCACCAGCAGGATCTGGCGGCGCTTGATGACCTCCTGGATCTTGTAGTTGCGCAGCCATTTCTGCGGGATTTTTCGGGCCGCGACCTCGGCGGTGTCGTTGTTGAGCTGTTCCGGTGGGGGTGCTGCTTCGGTGGTGACCTGCTCGATGCGGGTGGCGGTGTCGTCGGCCGGGGGCGGGGGCTCGGTCTCGGCGGCCGGGGGTTCGGCGGGCTGGTCGGGTTCGGCGGGCGCGTCGGCGGTGCGGGTTTCCGTGGCCATCGCCATCGGCTGCGCCTTGCTGGCGGGCGGGTCCTGTTCCGGTGGCTGTTCGGCCGGCGGCGCGGCAGGCGACTCCCCGACGGGTGCGTCGGTGGCAGGAGGGGCCTCGGCCACGGTCACGGGCGGCAGGTCCGCGGGGTCGGCGGATGCTTCGGCGGCGGTTTCCGGCGCGGCCTCAGCCTCGGCGGCGGGCGAAGCAGGTGTCTCGTCGTCGTCGTCTTCGGCGTCGTCCTCCTCGGCCGCCTCGGCAGCCTGGGCGGCCAGCAGGCGCTGCCGGTCCGCTACCGGGATCTGGTAGTAGTCGGGGTGGATTTCGCCGAAGGCCAGGAAGCCGTGCCGGCCGCCGCCATACTCGACAAAGGCGGCCTGCAGCGATGGTTCCACGCGAACCACCTTGGCCAGGTAGATGTTGCCCTTGAGCTGCTTCTTGGTCGATGTCTCGACGTCGAATTCCTCAAGCCGTGAGCCATCCAGCACCACCACGCGGGTTTCCTCGGCGTGGGTGGCATCGATCAGCATGCGCTTGGTCATGGAAGCGGGGTCTCCTGTCCGGAGGCACGGGGCCGTTGCCGGAAGCAAGGGTGGAGCCACCGCGGGACACACACGCAGCGCATGCGCATGGGGCCTGCATGAAGGATCGGGGGATGCGAACGCCGAAGCGCGAAGGGGGCATCAGGAACCGGAACCGACAAGCGCGCTGGTCGCCGCGCGCGGTGGCGAAATTTTCGGCCCGACAGGGTCCTGCGCGAACAGGCGCCGCACGCTGCGCTTCCGGTCCAACGCGCCCGGCCCGCATCGTGAGCGAGCATGTTCGGGGGGCGGCGCGGCAGGAAAGCGGCCCGCAGGCGGCGTGCCCGTCGGATGGGATGACACTAGCGCATACAAGCGGCCAGGGGGCAAGGGGCCGTGTTTACGCTGGCGGTGTTGTTAACGCCTGGCTGCAACTATCCCTGGCAAGTGCCTGCTGAAATTGATAGATAGCGCTTCGGAGACCGCCATGTTGCGCCGCCGCCCCCTGCTGGGCCTGCCAGTTCTGCTGCTGCTGCCCGCCGCTGCCGGTGCCGCGCCCCGCCAGGCGCGCCGCGAGTCGGCCCGCCCCCCGGCCGCGCCGAAGCCGCTGGTGGTGCTGGATCCGGGCCATGGCGGCAAGGATCCGGGCTGCATCGGCGCCATCGGAACCTATGAAAAGCGCATCGTGCTGGCCGCCGGACTGGAGTTGAAGCGCCAGCTTGAACGCGGCGGCAAGGTGCGCGTGGCCATGACGCGGGGCAATGACCGCTTCGTGCCGCTGGAATCGCGCGTGCGCTTCGCCCAGGCGCGCGGCGCCGCGCTGTTCGTGTCGATCCATGCCGACGCGGCCGAGGCCGCCGGGGTGCGCGGCGCCAGCGTGTATACCCTGGCCGCGCGCGCCAGCGACCCGCTAGCCGCCGGCCTGGCGCGCCGCGAAAACCGCGCCGACCGCTTCCGCGGCCCCGACTTCCGCGAGGTCAGCCCGGAGGTTGCGCGCATCCTTTCTTCCCTGGTGCGGCGCGAAACCGTGGTGGGCAGCCAGCGCATCGCGCGCGGCCTGGTCGGCGCGCTGGACGACGCCACCGACATGCTGCCCAACAGCCATCGCCAGGCCGGCTTCGTGGTGCTGCAGGCACCCGACATCCCAAGCGCGCTGGTCGAACTTGGCTTCCTGTCCAACCGCGCGGACGAGGCGAAGCTGCGCCAACCGGCGCATCGCGTGAAGCTGGCAACGGCGATGTGTCGTGCCATCGAGGGCTGGGCCGTGGCGCATGGCCGGGTGCAGGCCGGCAACCCCACAACGCCAGGTGGCGCGGACCAGCCACGTTCAAGTTGATCGCGATTGCGCGCATCAATCCCTGACGCGGCGCGGCGCGACGCGTTAAGACTCTCGCCATGAAGGCCGATGTTCCCCTGGTGCCGCGCGCCGCACCGCCGCCCGCGCCCAAGCCGCAGCCCGCCAGGAAGGGCCGTTTCCGCTGGCTGCGCCGCCTGGTCGGCGTGCTGTTCGGCCTGGTGCTGGCACTCGGCATTGCCGGCGCGATCGCCGGCTTCGCCATGTTCCAGCACTACGCCGAGGGCCTGCCGGACCACGAGCGCCTGCGCGACTACCAGCCGCCGGTGATGAGCCGGGTGTACGCGGGCGACGGGCGGTTGCTGAGTGAACTGGCCGCGGAACGGCGCATCTTCGTCCCCGTCGAGAACATCCCGCCCTTGGTGCGCCAGGCCTTCCTTTCCGCCGAGGACCAGAATTTCTACGCCCATCGCGGCGTCGATCCCATCGCGGTGGTGCGCGCGGTGGTGGTGAATGTGCAGAACCTCGGTCAAAGCCGCCGCCCGGTGGGTGCCAGCACCATCACCCAGCAGGTCGCCAAGAACATGCTGCTGGGCAACGAGGTGAGTTTTTCCCGCAAGGTGCGCGAGGCGATCCTGTCGGTGCGCATGGAACAGGCGCTGTCCAAGGACCGCATCCTGGAACTCTACCTCAACGAAATCTTCCTGGGCCGCGGCGCCTATGGCGTGGCCAGCGCGGCGATGACCTATTTCAACAAGGCGCTGGACGAGCTCTCTCCGGCCGAGGCGGCGTTCCTGGCCGCACTGCCCAAGGCGCCCAACAACTACGACCCGTTCCGTTTCCCCGACGCCGCCAAGGCGCGGCGCGACTGGGTGCTGGACCGCATGGCCGAGGATCGGTTCCTGGCGCTCGACCAGGCGGCGGCAGCGAAGAACGAAGCCATCACCGTGCGCGCCGGGCGCTTGGCCGAGACCGTGCCGGCCGCCTACTACGCCGAGGAGGTGCGCCGGCAGCTGATCGAGAAGTTCGGCGCCGAGGCGGCCACGCAAGGCGGCCTGCTGGTGCGCACCAGCCTTGACCCTGACCTGCAGGTCGCCGCCGACCGCGCGCTGCGCGACGGCCTGATCGCCTATGACCGGCGCCGCGGCGGCTGGCGCGGCCCGCTGGGTGTGCTCGACATGCCGGCCGCCCAGTTCGCCACCGGCTGGACCCAGGCCCTGGCAAACGCCCAGCCGCCTGGCGGCGCGCCGCGGGAATGGCGCATGGCGGCGGTGCTGAGCGTCGATGCGAACGAGGCCCGGGTCGGCATCCTGGACCGCGCCACCCGCCCCGGCGTGCCGCCCCAGCCGAAGATCCTGGCGCTGCCGATGGCCGAGATGGCCTGGGCGCGCAAGGTGCTGGAACCCAGCGCGCAGCAACTGGGGCCACGGCTTGGCCCGGCGCCGCGCCGCCCGGCCGATGTGCTGGAACCGGGCCAGGTGGTGCTGGTGGAAGTCCTGCCGGCCACCGCCGGCACGCCGGGCGAGCCCGCGCAGCGCGGCCGGGCGGCGCGGCCCGGCACGCCCGGCCTGCCCGAGCGTGCCAGCCTGCGCCAGATGCCCGCCGTGGAAGGCGCCCTGGTGGCGCTTGATCCCCGCACCGGCCGCGTGCTGGCCATGAGCGGCGGCTGGAGTTTTGACCGCAGCCAGTTCAACCGCGCCACCCAGGCGCAGCGCCAGCCCGGCTCGAGCTTCAAGCCGTTCGTGTACATCGTCGCCCTGGAACGCGGCATGCCGCCCACCGAGCGGATCGAGGACGCGCCCTATTCCATCCCTCAGGGCCCGGGCCAGCCGGTCTGGACGCCGCAGAACTATACCCGCGAATTCTATGGCCCGACGCCGATGCGGATCGGCATGGAGAAGTCGCGCAACCTGATGACCATCCGGCTTGCCGAAACCGTCGGCCTGGCCGCGGTGGCCGACAGCGCGCGCCGTTTCGGCGTGATCCCGAACATGCTGCAGGTGCCCAGCATGGCGCTGGGTGCCGGCGAAACCACCGTGGCGCGCCAGGCCGCGGCCTATGCCGCCTTCGCCAATGGCGGCCGCTACGTCACCCCCACCGTGATCGACAGCGTGCAGGACCGCGACGGCCGCGTGATCTTCCGCGCCGATGCGCGCGACTGCACCGCCTGTCGCGGCGACGAGCCAACCGAGCCGCCGGTGCTGCCCGATGTGCGCCGCGAGATCACCGATCGTGCGTCCGCCTACCAGATGACCAGCTTCCTGCAGGGCGCGATCCTGCGCGGCACCGGCGGGCGGGCAAGCCTGGGTGCCCGCCCGGTGGCCGGCAAGACCGGCACCACCAACGACTATCTGGACGCCTGGTTCGTCGGCTACACGCCCGACCTGGTGACCGCGGTGTGGATCGGCAACGACGGCAACGCGTCGCTTGGCGAGGGCGAAACCGGCGGCAACGTTGCAGCCCCCGTGTTCCGCGCCTTCATGGAAGCGGCTCTTCAGGGCCGGCCGGCGCTGCCGTTCCGCACGCCGCCGGGTTTGCGCCTGGTGCGGATCAACCCGGCGACGGGCGAGCTTGCGGCACCCGGCGACCGCGGCGCGATCTTCGAGGCGTTCAAGCCCGGCACCGAACCGACGCGCGACGGTCCATCGGGCCTGCCATCGGCCGCGGTGGGCGCGGGGCTGGGCGGGGTTTACTAGCGCGGCCCGCAGGACTACCTGAGGGCGCATGAAAGCCGAAACCGACCAGACACGCGAGCGGATCCAGCAATCGCTGGACCTGCTGAGGAGGCATCTTTGACTGGGATGCCGCAACTGCCCGCCTGGATGAGCTGAACGCCCGCGCCGAAGACCCCAGCCTGTGGAACGACGCCGCCGCGGCCCAGCTGCTGATGCGCGAGCGCACGCGGCTGGATACCAGCATCGGTGCCGTGCGCCGCATCGAGCGTGACCTCAACGACACGCTGGAACTGATCGAACTCGCCGAGGCCGAGAACGACGCCGCAACCCTGGCCGAGGCCGAGGCCGCGCTGGAGGCACTGGCCGCGGAGGCCGGCAAGCGCGAGATCGAATCGCTGCTGAGCGGCGAGGCGGATGGCAACGACGCCTACCTGGAAGTCACCGCCGGCGCCGGCGGCACCGATGCGCAGGACTGGGCGGAAATGCTGGTGCGCATGTATTCCCGCTGGGCCGAGAAGCGCGGCTACAAGCTGCAATTGCTGGAGGAGAGCGAGGGCGAGCAGGCCGGCATCAAGGGCGCCACGCTGCAGGTCTCCGGCCCCAACGCCTATGGCTGGCTGAAGACCGAAAGCGGGGTGCATCGGCTGGTGCGGATTTCGCCCTTCGATGCCAATGCGCGCCGGCAAACGGCCTTTGCCAGCGTGGGCGTCACCCCGGTGGTGGACGACACGATCGAGATCGAGATCAACCCCGCCGACCTGAAGGTGGATACCTACCGCGCGTCCGGCGCCGGCGGGCAGCACGTGAACAAGACCGAAAGCGCCATCCGCATCACGCATCTGCCGACCGGCATCGTGGTGGCCTGCCAGACCGACCGCAGCCAGCACCGCAACCGCGCCACCGCCATGGGCATGCTGAAGGCCCGCATGTACGAGGCCGAACTGAGGAAGCGCGAGGAAGCGGCGGCGGCCGTGAATGCGAGCAAGACCGATATCGGCTGGGGCCACCAGATCCGCAGCTACGTGCTGGCGCCCTACCAGATGGTGAAGGACCTGCGCACCAGCGTGGAGAAGGGCAACCCCCAGGCGGTGCTGGATGGCGAGCTGGACGACTTCATGGCGGCTGCCCTGGCGCAGCGCGTGGGTGCCACGCGGGGGGCGGCGGCCTGACGGCGACATGTTCCACGTGGAACGAAGTCCTAATGTTCGCATTTCGGGAATGAGGCGAACGATCCGCCGGTTCACCGGGTGAACCGGCCTCGGCGACCGCCGCGTGCAATCCGGCGGCATGGTGCGGCAGCTGATCCCAGGGGTATATTTTCTTAGAATGCCCCTGTCCACCCAAACCCGCGCGCCCCGGCACATCCAGCCACCGCGATTGCGGCTATCATACGCGATGCGCAATGATCGTGTCGGAGACTCGCCGGCATGCCCTGGTGGCTGACCTTCGCCCTCGACTGGTTCCCGGCGGTGCTGGTGGCACTCGCCATCACTTGGTGGCTGGACCTGCCGCTGGGCGCCACGCTGGTCGTGTTCCTGCTGATCGCGGGCGTGACCCGCGTGTCGGTGCGCGCCTGGAAACGCGCGCGGGGGATCGGCTGATGCACCGCCTCGCGCTCGCGGCCGCCCTGCTGCTGGCCGCCCTGCTGCCGGCCGCCCTGCTGCCGGCCGGGTGCGCGCCGGCGCCGCAGCCGGTCGCGTCCCTGCCGCCGCAACCGGTACCCCAGGCAACGCCCACCCCAACCCCCACCGCACGGCCGCAGCGGCCGCCCACGCGCCCGGCGGCCGAAACGCCGCCGCCGCGCACGCCCCTCCTGCTGGGGCGGCTCCGCACCAGTTCGCTGCCGGAGCAAAGCCCTGATGCCGCCGCCCGCACCCGCTCGCTGGCCGGTGCCGCGATCGGCGTGGCGCCCACCGCCGCCACCGTCGCCGCGCTGCTGGGGCACGACGAGCAGCCGGCCCCGCCCGACCGCGCCTTCTCCCTGGTGCTGGCCGATGCCGGGCCCCGCACGCTGGCGCTGTGCCGCGCCATGGCGCAGCGGCTGGAGTTCATCGACCCGCAGGTGCTGGCTTCCCAGGCCGAGCCGACGCGGCCGATCTACTGGATGCTGCTGCGCAGCGCCGCCGAGATCGACCGCCTGACCGCGCTCAGCTGCGACGACCTGGTGGCGGCGCTGGACCGCACCCGGGCGCACCGGCACGGGCTTGACCGCATGCAGGGGCCGAAGCTGCGCGGCATCGCGGTGCGCAACGGCACCACCATCGACGTGCTGTGGGACCTGTCCGACCAGCCGGCCAGCGAGCTGGAACGCGCGGTGCGGCTATGGGCCGACCTGATGGCAACCGACCCCACCACCTGGCAGGCGCAGATCGGCAGCCTGGCCACGCGCGAAGCGTTCCGCGGCTTCCTGGTCAATATCGGGGCGCCGCTGTCGAACATGCTGGGCATGCGCGAGGCCGAGGCGACCACGCCGCGCCTCATTCCCATCTCGCGGTGATGGCCCTGCGCCCCGGGGCGCCGAAGCGGCCGGATGTCCTCAAACCCCGGGCGCGCACGCCCGGCTGAGGCGGGCATATTCCTCGGGCGTGTCGATCGCCAACTGGCGGCGCGAGCGTTCGCGCTCGAACGCCGCCATGGCCGGGCCGATCGCGTCGCGCAGCGCCTGCGCCAGCGGCTGCGGCAGCCCGGCCGAAAGCGCGCCAGGGGCGGCGAGCATCGCGCGCAGCGGCTCGCCGATGCGCCGGTCGGCTTCCAGCAGCAGCGCGTCGTCGATCGCGGCGTGCTCCTGTTCGTGCGCCAGCGCCACGGCATGCCGACAGGTGCCGGGCGGATACTCGCTGGCCACGCGGATGTCGCGTTTCACGCTCAGCGTCAGGCGCACATCCGGGTCAAGGCAGTTGCCGCGGCGATCCACGCGGATCTGCGCCGACAGCTGGAACTCCGCGGCATACAGCCCGGCCAGGCGGCCATGCGCCGGCCGCAGGCCCCCGCCCTGGCCGATCGCCACCAGCTGCGCCGTGCTCATGCTGGTATCGACCGCGGCCGGCGCGGCCTCGACCGTCATGCGCACCGCATCGGGCCGTGCCGCGCAGCTGCCGGGCGCCGATGCCTCGGGCGATACCGTGGCGCAGGCGATCAACAAAAGCGGCGCCAGCGCCAGGGCGGGGGCCAGCCCCGCCAAGGCCCTCAAAGGGCGGCCACCGCCGCCAGCACCTCGGCGGCATGGCCATCGACCTTCACGTTGCGCCATACCTTGGCAATCTTTCCCTTGGCATCGACCAGGAAGGTGCTGCGCTCCATCCCCATATAGGCGCGGCCCATGAACTTGCGCTCGCCCCAGATGCCGTAGGCCATGGCGGTTTCCGCCTGCGGGTCGGAGGCCAGCGGGAAGTCGAGCTTGAACTTCTGCGCGAATTTCTCGATCGCGCGCATCGGGTCCTTGGAAACGCCCACCACCGCCAGCTTCTTGCCCTTGAACTGGGGCAGCGCCTCGTTGAATTCGCAGGCTTCCTTGGTGCAGCCGGGCGTATCGGCCTTGGGATAGAAATACAGCAGGAACGGCTTGCCCTTCAGCGCGGCAAGGCTGACCCGCCCGCCGGTTGCCTCCATGTCGAAGGCGGGTGCCTGGTCGCCCGGCGCCAGGTTCACCACCGGCGGCGCGGGGCGGGCACTGGTGGTGGTCATGGTCGGCTGGGCCCGCGGCGGCGCGGGTTTTGCCACGGGCTTGGCCACGGATTTCGGGGGAGCGGCCTTCTTCGTGGTCTTTGCTGGCGCCTTGGGTGTGGCCTTCGCCATGCCGTCGTCTCCTGCCCTCGAGTGCGGCGGTGCCGGTGGCCGGGAAAATCCCGGCCGGGCCGCCTATGGGCCGGAAATATGCGCCATAAATGCCGCGCGCACAGCCTTTGCGTCCGAGTCCATCGTGGCCGCAAGCCGCGCCGCGTCGGCCGGCCCCGCCAGGCGGCCGAACACCATGCGGGCCAGCGCCGCCTGGGCGGTCGGGCCGGGCGCGTCCTTGCCGCGGCGCGCCCCCACGGTCAGCCGCAGCCCCGAGGCGATTGCCCGCCAGCGCCGTGCCGCCTGGGCCAGCGAATCGGCCTGGGCGGGCGGCAGCGCGCCGGCCCGCGCGAGGGCCGCCAGCGCCGTGGCCGTGGTCGGCGACAGCACAATGGGGTCGGCGGCGGCGTGGGTCAGCTGCAGCACCTGGGCCACGAACTCCACCTCCATCAGCCCGCCGTCGCGATGCTTCACGTCCCACGCATCGGTCGCGGGGAAGTTCTCGGCCAGGCGCTGGCGCATGGCGGCCGCATCGGTGCGCAGGCGCGAAGGGTCGGAAGGGCGCGCGAGGGCTTCTTGCAGCACTGCCTCGATGCGGCGCGCGAAAGCGGCGGGGCCAGCCACCACCCGGGCGCGCGTCAGCGCCATGCGCTCCCAGGTCCAGGACTCCTCGGCGTGGTAGCGGGCGAAGCCGTCCAGCTGCACCGCGATCGGCCCCTTGTTGCCGGTCGGGCGCAGCCGCATGTCCACCTCGTACAGCTTGCCCGCCGCGGTGGGCGCCGTGATCGCCGCCACCAGCCGCGCCGCCAGCCGGGCGAAATAGGTCACCGGGTCCAGTCGCTTCGGCCCGTCCGACGCCTCGGCGCCCGGCGCATGCGCATAGACCATGACCAGGTCCAGGTCGCTGCCCGCCAGCATCTCGCGCCCACCCAGCTTGCCCAGGCCAAGCACGGCGAAATCGCCCCCCGGCACGCGGCCGTGGCGTGCCGCGAAATCGGCCTCCACGCGCGGCAGCAGCGCCTTGAGGCAGGCCTCGGCGATGGCGCTGCGGGCGCGGCCGGCGGCGTCGGTGTCCAGCGTCGCATCCAGCTCCGCGATCGCGATGGCCAGGTTGCGCTCGGCGGCGAAGCGGCGCAGTGCATCCAGCGCCTCCTCGAAATGCCGCGCATCGGCCAGCAGGGGGGCAAGGGCGGCTTCGGGGTCGTCGTCCGGCGCACCGCCAGCCAGGAACCCGTCCAGCACCGCGGGATGGGCGGCGACATGGTCGGACAGGCCCGGGGCCGCGCCGAACAGGTTGGCCAGGCGCTCCAGCAGGGCCGGGTTGCGGCGCAGCAGCGACAGCAGCTGCACGCCGGCCGAGAGCCTGGCCAGGAACGCATCGAACCGGGTGAAGGCGGCATCGGGGTCGGCCTGGCGGGCCAGGGCCGCCAGCAGCACGGGCGCCAGCTCGGTCAGGATCTCGCGCGACCGCGCGGTGCGCGTGGCGCGGTAGCGGCCGTGGTGCCAGCCGCGTACCGCGGCATCAACGGCTTCGGGCTTGGCGAAGCCCATGCGCGCCAGGGCGGCGATGGTGTCCGGGTCGTGGCCCTTGCCGGTGAACACCAGGCTGCCGCCGCCCAGGGTGTCCGGCACCGCCAGGGTGGGGCCCGCCTCCACCGCGTCGCTGTACGCGGCCTCGACGCGGCGCAGGTGGAACAGCACTGCATCCGACAGCGCGCCCCGATCGTTGTATCCCAGGAACGCGGCCAGGCGATCGAGGCCTGCTTCGTCGGAGGGAAGCCTGTGGGTCTGGCGATCCTCGATCATCTGCAGCCGGTGTTCGACGACGCGCAGGAAGGCGTAGCTTTCGGCCAGGTCGGCGGCGACCGGGGCCGGGACCTTGCCGGCCCGGGCCAGTGCGTCCAGCGCGTCCAGCGTGCGGGGCGTGCGCAGCATGGGCCAGCGTCCGCCCCAGACCAGCTGCTGGGTCTGGGCGAAGAACTCGATCTCGCGGATGCCGCCGCGGCCCAGCTTCACGTCGTGCCCGGCGACCGCGACCGCGTCGCCACCCTTATGGGAGAAGATCTGCCGGCGCATGGCGTGGATGTCGCGGATCGCGGCGAAATCCAGGTGCTTGCGCCAGATCCAGGGGCGCAGCTCGGCCAGGAATTTCTCGCCCGCCGGCACGTCGCCCGCCACGGCGCGCGCCTTGATCATCGCGGCGCGCTCCCAGTTCTGCCCCAGCGAGCCGTAATAGGCGGCGGCCGCGTCGGTGCTCAGCGCCAGCGGCGTGGCCGCCGGGTCGGGGCGGAGCCGCAGGTCGGTGCGGAACACGTAGCCGCCTTCGGTGCGCTCCTCCATCAGGCGCACAAGATCGCGCGCGATGCGCACATGGCATCCCTGGATGTCATCGCCGCGATATACTGCGGCCGCATGGTCGAACAGCACGATCAGGTCGATGTCGGACGAGTAGTTGAGCTCGCGCGCGCCCAGCTTGCCCATGCCCAGCAGGATCAGGCCCGAGCCGCGGGCCGGGTCGGCGGGGTCGGGCAGGCGCAGCCGGCCCGCCTCGTGCGCGGCCAGCAGCAGGTGGCGCGCCGCCTGGTGCAGGGCCGCCTCGGCCAGTGCCGCGATCGCCGCGCACACGCGCGGCACGTCCCAGGCCCGCGCGATGTCGGCCGCGGCGATCACCAGGGCCGCCTGGCGCTTGGCGGTGCGGAGCTGGCTTGCGAGTTTCTCGCGCGGCTGGTCGGGGGGCTCGGCGGCCAGCGCCGCCATCACCTGCGCCAGCGCGGGGTCGAAGCCGTGGGTCAGCGCCGTGGCCAGGGTGGCCGGCTCGCGGCGCGCCAGGTCGGCCAGGTGGGCGCTCGATCCCAGCATGGCGCACAGCAGGGCCGCGTGGCGCGGATCGGCCAGCGCGGCCTGGTCGGGCGCGTTCTCGATCAGCGTGGCCAGCGCGCGCGCGGCAGCTTCGGCATCGGCGGCGCGCGCCGGGCCGGGCGCCGGCACAAGGGCTGCTGCATCGGGCATCGCCCATGAGTCGGGCGGCGCAGGCAGCGGGTCAAGCCGGGCGCGGCTGCATGCGCGCCGTGTCATGGCTGTTTCGCGCCCTGGTCGCGCTGGTGCTGCTGGGCGCGGTCGGCGTCGGCGCGCTGGCCTGGCGGCTGAGCGAAGGCCCGCTGGCGCTGCCATACCTCGCCCGCCTGGTCGAGGACAGCGCCAACGCCGACCCCGGCCCCACCAGGCTTTCCGTGGCCACCGTGGCGCTGGCCTGGGAAAGCGGCGACGCCGCCTTCGACCGGCCGCTTGATCTGCACCTGGGCGGCATCACGCTGGTCAATGCGGATGGCCGCGTGGTGGCCGCACTGCCGCGCGCTTCGGTGTCGGTCTCGCTGAGCGCGCTGCTGCTGGGGCGGGTGGCGCCGCGGGCGATCGCGCTGTCCGGCCTCCGGCTTCGGCTGCTGCGGGCCGAGGACGGCTCGACCATGCTGGACCTGGGCAGCCTGGCCGAGCGCGGCGACCGCGCCCCCCCGGCCGAGGCCGGCGCCGAGGCCGAGGGCCAGTCCGCCATCCTGGCCCGCGTGCTGGCCATGATCACCGCGCCCGATGAAGGCCCGTTCGGCCTCCACCAGCTGCGCCGCGTCGAGCTGGCCGACGCGCGGGCCGAGATCGTCGATCGCCAGCTGGGCCTGACCTGGACGGTGCCCGATCTCGACCTCAGCTTCGCGCGCGTCGCCGGCGGGCTCGATGCCAGCGGCGGCGCCAGCCTCGACCTGGGCGGCAACCTGGTGCGGCTGGAGGTGGCGGGGCGGTTCCGGCTGGACCCCTGGGAAGCGGGTGTCACGCTGCGCAGCAACGCGATCACGCCGGCCGAGCTGGCCCGGGTGGCGCCGGGCCTGGCGCCGCTTGCGGTGCTGGACGCGCCGATCGCCGGCAGCATCGAGGCGGGGTTCGACACGCTGTTCAGCCTGGACCGGCTGCGCTTTGCCGCGGCGCTGGGTGCCGGCCGCGTGCGCGTGGGCAACGACGCGGGCATTCCCATCGCGTCGGCCGCGATCGCGGGCGTGGCGACGCGCGAGGCGATCCAGCTGTCCAATCTGCGCGTGGTGCTGCCGGCCGTGCCAGGCGGTTTCGCGCCGACGCTGTCCGGCATCGCGCGCGCCACGCTTGGGGCGGAACGCAGGCTGCTGCTGAACCTCACGCTCGATCGCTTCGACATCGCCCAGCTTGCCGCCACCTGGCCCGAGGGGATCGGCCGCAACGAACGGCGCTGGCTGGTGCCCAACGTCACCGCCGGCCAGGTGCGCGACGTGGCGCTGGCGATCGAGGGCACCATCGCCGAGAATTTCGCTGACCTGGTGCCGACCCGCATGGACGTCACCGGCACTGTCAGCGATGCCACCGTGCACTACCTGCGGCCCATGCCGCCGGTCGAGGACGCGCGCGGCAAATTCCGCATCGACCTCGACACCGTGGACATCGCGGTGGATGCCGGGCGCGTCGGTACCATCCAGGCAAGATCGGCGCGCGTGAAACTCACCAGCCTGCAGGCCCATCCGCAATGGGCCGACATCGCGGTGGAGATGGCCGTACCCGTCGCCGACGCGGTCGCGCTGGTGGCCCACCCGCGCCTGAAACTTTTCGCGCGGCGCCCCATGCCGGTCAGCAACCCCACCGGCCAGGCCGAGGTAAAACTTTCGGTGCGCTTCCCGCTGCTGGACGACCTGGACGTGGATACCGTGGCGGTGCGGGCCGAGGTGCAGCTGACCGACGTGAAGCTGCCCGCGCTGGTCGCCGGCCAGGACGTGACCGGCGGGCCGCTTCAGCTGGTGGTCGATAACGACTCGCTCCGCGTGACCGGCCAGGTGCAGCTGGCCGGCATGCCGGCCCGCGTGACGTACGAGACCGACTTCCGCACCGGCCCGCCCACCCAGGTGACCGAGCGGATCCGCGCCGAGCTGCGCGGCGACGCGGCGGCGCTGGCGCGGCTGGGCCTGGATGCCGGCGGGCGGATCGAGGGCGCCCTGCCGCTCTCCGTCACCTTCACCCGCCGGCGCCGCGGCGATGCGGATGCGGCGCTGCGCCTTGATCTGCGCGACGCGCGGCTGGCGGTGGCCGAAGCGGGCTTCGGCAAGCCGCCCGGCCAGCCGGCCAGCGCCGAGGCCAGCCTGCGCATGACCGGCGATCGCATCACCGCGCTGGAGGCGATCCGCATCGACGCCCCCGGCCTGTCGGCGCGCGGCCGGCTGGGTTTCGCCAACGGCAGGCCGGACCGCCTGGCGCTGACGCAGCTTGCCATCGGCAACACCCGCGCCGCCGGCGAGATCAGCTTCGGTGCCGATGGCGCACTTGCCGCCACGCTGCGGGGTGCCGTGCTGGACCTTGGCCCCTATCTCGCGATGCCCGCCGCGCCGCCCGCGCCGCCCCCGCCGGAGCCGGCAGCGCCCGGCCCGCCGCTGCGGCTCGATCTTGCGTTCGATCGCATCACCACGGTGCGCAACCGTGCACTGCTGGGAGTGGCCGTGCGCTACGACGAGACAGGCGGCAGGCTGCGGCAACTCAACGCCAGCGGCCGCACCGGTGCCGCCAACACGCCCGATGCCGGCGCCTTCGAGGCGAGCCTCGCGCCGCGCGACGGCAAGCGCGTGCTGGCCATGCGCGCCGCCGATGCCGGCGCGCTGCTGGCCGCGCTGGATGTGTTCGACAACCTGGCCGGCGGCGTGCTGGCGGTGGATGGCACTTTCGACGAGCCGGGCGGCGTGCTGTCCGGCACCGCGACGCTCAGCGATTTCCGCGTGCGCGACGCGCCTGCCTTCGGCCGGCTGCTGCAGGGCATGACGCTGTACGGGCTGCTTGATCTGGCGCGCGGGCCGGGGCTGTCGTTCAGCCAGATGACCGCGCCGTTCAGCTACTCGCCGGGTCATGTGCTGACGCTGACCGATGCGCGCGCCTTCAGCCCCAGCCTGGGGCTGACCGCGAAGGGCCGGATCGACCGCCGCGCCCGCACGCTGGACATGGAAGGCACCGTGGTGCCGGCCTATTTCTTCAACAGCCTCTTGGGCAACATCCCGCTGATCGGCCGCCTGTTCAGCCCGGAACGCGGCGGCGGCGTGTTTGCCGCCACCTACTCCATGCGCGGCCCGCTGGACGATCCGCAGGTGCGCGTGAACCCGCTGGCCGCACTCACGCCCGGCTTCCTGCGGGGCGTGTTCGGCATTTTCGACACCACGCCCGATGCCGCGCCCCAGGGCAGCCCGCCGCCCAACCTGGCGCCGATGACCGCGCCGGATACCAACCCGCGGCCCGGCTGACCCGCCCGGCTGAACCTTATGCCATCTTGCGGTCGCGCGCGGTTTGTCGCGCTATTGCGCCGGACCGGATGCGGGAGGGCGGCATGAACGACGGGGCGGCAACAGACGATACCGTGGGGGCCTTCTGCCCCGGCCCGCGCAGCCGCGTGTCCGCCGTGTCGGGCGGCGTGCTGAACGGCACCAGCTTCGGCGTGAAGGACCTCTACGACCTGGCCGGCGAGGTCACCGGCGGCGGCAACCCCGATTGGGCGCGCACGCATCCGCCCGCGGTGTCGCATGCGGTGGCGGTGCAGCTGCTGCTGGAAGCCGGCGCCGATGTGGCCGGGCGCACCAAGACCGTGGAGCTTGCCTATGGTCTGACCGGCGAGAATGTGTGGCAGGGCACGCCGCTCAATCCCGCCGCACCCGATCGGTTTCCCGGCGGCTCCTCGTGCGGCTCGGCGGCGGCGACGGCGGCGGGCCTGTGCGATTTCGCGCTCGGCAGCGATACCGGCGGCAGCGTGCGCATTCCCGCCAGCTACTGCGGCCTGTTCGGCATCCGCCCCAGCTGGGGCGCGGTGAACGCGTTGGGCTGCATGGTGCTGGCGCCCAGCTTCGACACCGTGGGCTGGTTCGCGCGCGACGCTGGCTTGCTGGCGCGCGTGGGCCAGGTGCTGCTGCCGGCCGGCGGCGAAGCGCCCCTGGGCCCGCTGCTGAAGGTCGAGGACGCCTGGATGAACGCCGATCCCGCCGTGGCCGGCGCCCTCACCCCCGCGCTGGAACGGCTGGAGGCGCTGCTGGGTCGCGCCGCCACGGTGCACGTGGCGCCCGAGGGGCTGGAGGCCTTCCATCATGCCTTCGCGCGCTGCTCGGCGCCGGAAGCCTGGGCCAGCCATGGCGGCTGGATCAGCAGCGTCGCGCCGAAATTCGGCCCCGGCGTGGGCGAACGCTTCCAGGCCGGGCGCGCCATGCCGCCCGGCCGCGTGGCTGAGGCGCGCGCCACGCGCGGCCTGCTGCGGGCACGGCTGCGGGGCCTGCTGGGGGGCGGTGCCGTCATGGTGTTTCCCACCAGCCCCGAACCCGCGCCGAAGCTGGCCGCCGCGCGCGAGGACCAGCAGCGCGTGCGCGAGCGCACGCTGAACGTCACCGCCATTGCCGGCGTGGCTGGCCTGCCGGAAGTGACCTTGCCGGTCGCCCGCGCCGATGGCGCGCCGGTGGGGCTTTCGCTGGTGGCAGGCCACGGGCGCGACCGCGCGCTGCTGGCGCTGGCCGCGTCGCTTGCCGCATCGCTGGGCCTTGAGGATCCGCTCTGACATGGACGACACCGCGACGATGAGCCTGACCATCCGCGACGCGCACGCTTCCGACGTGCCGGCGATCACCGCGATCTATGCGCACCACGTGCTGCACGGCACCGCGAGCTTCGAGGAGAACCCGCCGGACGAGGCCGAGATGGCGCGCCGCGTGGCGCGCGTGCAGGACCACGCCTGGCCCTACCTGGTGGCCGAGGCGGATGGCGCGGTGGTGGGCTACGCCTATTGCGCGCGCTATCGCGAACGCAACGGCTATCGCTTCTCGGCCGAGAACAGCGTGTATGTGCGCGATGACATGCGCGGCCGCCAGGTTGGCCGCGCGCTGCTGGGCATGCTGCTGGACCGGGCCGAGATGGCCGGCTTCCGGCAATGCATCGCGGTGATCGGCGACAGCGACAATGCCGGGTCGATCGGCCTGCATGCCGCCATGGGGTTCCGCCAGGTCGGCATCGTCCGCAGTTGCGGCGTCAAGTTCGGCCGCTGGCTGGACAGCGTGATCATGCAGCGCGCGCTGGGGCCGGGCGACACCACGCCCCCTCCTTGAAGCGCGCCACCTGATGCGCCTTGCCCTGGCCCGTGCCGCGGCGCGCGGGGTGCGCGTGCTGCCGTGGCGCCTGCGCGTGCGCCTGGTGCTGGCGGCGATGCGCGTGCTGGCGCGGGGTTTTACGCGCGCGCATGGTGCCTGCGCCTGCACGGCCTGCGGCGCGGGGCTTGATGCCTTCGTGCCGGATTACGGCCAGGCGCCGGCCGCGCGGCTGCTGGGCGTCGCCGGCACCTCGCTGAACCCGCGGCTTTACGGCGGGGCCGCGCGAAAATCCTGCCCGGTGTGCCTGGAACCCGAGCGCACGCGCCTGCTGCTATGGGCGCTGGACCGGGACGGCTTCCACGCCGCGCGCCGGCGCGTGCTGGTGTGCAGCGGCGGGCCGGGGCTGCTGCGGCACATGGCGGCGCATGATGCGGTTTCCGCCAACCTGCGCCGCACGCTGTTCGCCGACACGGAATGCGACCTGCGCCGCGCCCCGTTCGCCGATGCGTCGTTCGATGCCGTGATCTGCGCCTATGTGCTGAGCTACATCGACGACGATGCGGCCGCGTTGCGCGAGATCCTCCGCCTGCTGCGGCCGCAGGGCACGGCGTGGATCGTGGTGCCGCAGGACCTTTCGCTGCCGGCGACCGAGGAGGGCGCGCACCTGCCGCCCGCCGGGCGCGCCGAAAAATTCGGCAATGCGTGCCACATGCGCCTCTATGGCATGGACTTCGCCCAGGTTCTGGAAGGCGCCGGTTTCGCGGTGACGGACCTGGTGCCGCGCGCAGAACTGCCACCAGGCGAAATCGCGCGCCTGGGCCTGCAGCCGGAGGATCGCCTGTACCGATGCCTGAAACCCTGATCCGCGCCGCCACGCTGGCGGATGCCGCGCTGATCGCCGGCCTGCACGCGGCCAGCTGGCGCAGCACCTATCGCGGCCAGTTGCCCGATGCCTATCTGGACCACGCGGTGGACAGGGACCGACTGCTGTACTGGCGCGCCGTGCTGGCCGATCCGCGGCCGGACGACCTGGTGCTGCTGCACGGTAGTTCAGGCTTTGCCGCGGTACGCGGCGGCGCGCCGGGGTTCGGCGCGCTGCTGGACAACCTGCATGTCGATCCCCTGCTGCGGGGCGGCGGCATCGGTGCCGCCTTGCTGGCCGCGGTCGCGCGCCGCCTGGCCGCGCGTGGCGAGGTGGCGATGCATTTGTGGGTGTTCGATGCCAATGCGCGGGCGGAAAAATTCTACCGGCGGCACGGCGCGGTCGCGGATGGGTGCCGGACGGTGGAATTCTTCGGCGCGCCGGTGCCGGAGACGCGGCTGGTGTTTCGCGACCTGGCGGGGCTGGGCGCCTACGCCATGCGATAGCGCGCGCTGACCACCGCATCGTCGCGCAGCACGGCGGCCAGGGCCGCGTGCCGCTCCGGCGCGCTGACCACCACGACGCTTCGAAAGAACGGCGCCTGGCCGCGCGCGCGGGCCAGGAACAGCCGATCGAGCGCCAGCGCCGCGGGGGCGCGTGGCGCGCAGCCGACGCAACCGGGATCGGCGCAGCCCACGCCATGCGCCGCCCCGTCAAAGCGCTCGACCCAGGCGCCGCGGGGCGCCGGTAAGCCCTCCTCAACCAGCAGCGCCGCATCCTGCGCGCCAGCCCGCGCTGCGCCGGGCGCGGCAAGGGTCACCGGAATGCGGGCATCGAGCGACCATGGCATGGGCTGGACATAAAGATATCCTTATGTATTGTCCATCCCATGCATGACCTGCTGACCGGCCTGCGCGCCGCCGCCGAACCCACCCGGCTTCGCATCCTGGCGATCTGCGCCAGGTCGGAAATGTGCGTGACCGAACTGATGGAGGTGCTGGGGCAAAGCCAGCCTCGCCTGTCGCGCCACCTGCGGCTGCTGGCTGACTCTGGCCTGTTGGAGCGCGGGCGCGAGGGTGCCAACGTGTATTTCCGCCTGCCGGCATCGGGCCGTGGTGCTGCGCTGGCGCGCGCGCTGCTGGCGCAGTTGCCGCCGGATGATCCGGTGCTGGCGGCCGATGCCCGCACGGCCGCGCGCATCGCCGCCGACCGCGCCCGCGCCGCCACCGAAGTGTTCGCGCGCGACGGCGCGGACTGGGAGGAAGCGCGTGCGCTGGGCCTGCCCACCGCCGACATCGAGGCGAAGCTGCTGGGCCTGCTGCCGCGGGAAAAGATCGGCGCCTTCCTGGATGTCGGCACCGGCACCGGCCGGCTGCTGGAAGTGCTGGCGCCGCGCGTAAAACACGGGCTGGGCGTGGATGCCAGCAAGGCCATGCTGGCGCTGGCGCGTGCGCGCATCAGCGAAAAGGGCCTTGCCAACTGCGCCGTGCGCCAGGCCGACATGTACCGGCTGCCCCTGGCCGATGCCAGCTTCGACCTGGTGGCGCTGCAGATGGTGCTGCACCACGCCGCCGACCCCGAGGCCGCCCTGATCGAAGCCGCGCGCGTGCTGACGCCAGGCGGCACGCTGGTGGTCGTTGATCTCGCCACGCATGCGCGCGACCTGGGGCACCAGCATCCCGGCTTCGGCCGCGCCCAGGTGACGCGCTGGCTGGCCGCCGCCGGCATGGCGCCGGCCCGCTTCGGCGTGGTCGGCGGGCGGCTGGACGTGGCGATCTGGACCGCCACGCGCGGCGCCGCGCCACCGGCCCGCAAGACGCTGCCGCAGGAGATCTTCGCATGACCGCGTCCCCCCGGCCGCATCTGCTGGATGTGCTGAAGGATCGCGTGCTGCTGTGCGACGGCGGCATGGGCGCGCGCGTGCAGCAACTCACGCTCGACGTGGCCAAGGACTACTGGGGCCACGAGAACTGCACCGACATACTGTGCCTGTCCCGCCCCGACCTGGTGCGCGAAATCCACCACGACTATTTTGCCGCCGGCGCCGACATGGTGCTGACCAACACGTTTGGTGGCTCGCCGGTGACGCTGGGTGAGTTCGGCATCGGCGACCGGGCCGAGGAAATCAACCGGCGCGGCGCGGAACTGGCGCGCGAGGCGGCGGAGGGGTTTGCCGATGCGCGCCACCGCTGGGTGGTGGGCGATATCGGGCCGGGCACCAAGCTGCCCAGCCTTGGCCATATCGACTACGACAGCCTGGAAGCCGCGCTGCTGCGCCAGTGCCGCGGCCTGGTCGAAGGCGGCGTCGATGCCATCCTGACCGAAACCAACCAGGACACGCTGTACATCAAGGCCGCGGTCAACGCCGCGAAGCAGGCGATCGCCGAAGCGAAGCGCGACATTCCGATCCTGGTGCAGGTCACCGTGGAGACCACCGGCACGCTGCTGGTCGGCCCCGACATCGCCGCCGCCAGCGCCGTGGTGCAGGCGCTGGACGTGCCGCTGCTGGGCATCAACTGCGCCACCGGCCCGCAGGAAATGGCCGAGCACATCCGCTGGCTCAGCCGCAACTGGCCGGGCTTCATTTCGGTGCAGCCCAATGCTGGGCTGCCGGAGCTGGTGGACGGGCGCACGCATTATCCGCTGGGCGCCGCCGAGCTGGCCACCTGGCTGGAACGCTTCGTGACCGAGGATGGCGTGAACCTGATCGGCGGCTGCTGCGGCACCTCCACGCCGCACATTTCTGCGCTGGACGCGATGCTGCGGAAGCTGGGCGACCCGCGCCCGGCGCCGGTGAAGCGTGCATTCTCCTGGGTGCCATCGGTCGCGTCGCTGTACGCGGCCACGCCGCTTCGGCAGGAGAACGCCTATTTCTCCATCGGCGAGCGCTGCAACGCCAATGGCAGCAAGAAGTGGCGCGAGCTGCAGGAAGCCTCCGACTGGGATGGCTGCGTCGCCATGGGGCGCGAGCAGATCGCCGAAGGTTCCAACTCGCTGGACATCTGCACCGCCTTCGTCGGCCGCGACGAGATGTTCGAGATGAGCGAGGTGATCCGCCGCTTCACCAGCAGCGTGAACGCGCCCTTGGTGATCGACAGCACCGAAACGCCCGTGATCGAAGCAGCACTCAAGCTGCACGGCGGCAAGCCCATCATCAACTCGATCAATTTCGAGGAAGGCGAGAAGGCGGCCGAGGATCGCTGCAGGCTGGCCAGGAAATTCGGCGCCGGCGTGATCGCGCTCACGATCGACGAGATCGGCATGGCGAAGACCCCCGACAAGAAGATCGAGATCGCGCGCCGCCTGGTCGATTTCGCCTGCAACAGGCATGGCCTGCCGCACAGCGACCTGCTGATCGATCCGCTGACCTTCACCATCGCCACCGGCAACGAGGATGACCGGAAGCTCGCGCAATGGACGCTGGAAGGCATCAAGGCGATCAGCACGGAATTCCCCGATATCCAGATCATCCTGGGCCTGTCGAACGTCTCGTTCGGCCTGAACCCCGCCGCGCGGCACGTGCTGAACAGCGTGTTCCTGGACCACGCCGTGAAGGCCGGCATGACCGGGGCGATCGTGCATGTCTCCAAGATCGCGCCGCTGCACCTGATCCCGGAAGAAGAACGCCAGGTCGCCGAGGACCTGATCTTCGACCGTCGCCGCGAAGGCTACGACCCGCTGCAGCGTTTCCTTGAACTGTTCGCCGGCCGCAAGGCCGCGGACGCGACCAAGAAGGTGAAGGCCCTGACCGTCGAGGGCCGGCTGAAGGACCGCATCGTCGATGGCGACCGCAAGGGGCTGGACGACGAGCTGGCCGAGGCGCTGAAGACCCTGCCGCCGCTCAGCATCATCAACGACGTGCTGCTGGACGGCATGAAGGTGGTGGGCGAGCTGTTCGGCGCCGGCAAGATGCAGCTGCCCTTCGTGCTGCAATCGGCCGAGACCATGAAGGCCGCCGTGGCCTACCTGGAACCCTTCATGGAGCGCGTGGAAGGCCAGGAGAAGGGCACCATCGTGCTGGCCACCGTGAAGGGCGACGTGCACGACATCGGCAAGAACCTGGTCGATATCATCCTGACCAACAACGGCTACAAGGTGGTCAATCTCGGCATCAAGGTGCCGCTGGGCGACATGGTGACCGCCGCCAAGGAGCATCGTGCGCATGCCATCGGCATGTCCGGCCTGCTGGTGAAATCGACCGTGGTGATGCGCGAGAATCTCGAGGAAATGAGCCGCCAGGGCGTCGATGTGCCGGTGCTGCTGGGCGGCGCCGCGCTGACCCGCGGCTACGTGGAGACCGATTGCGTGCGCGCCTATGCCTGCGGCCGCGTGGCCTATGCGCGCGATGCCTTCGACGGGCTTTCGCTCATGGACAAGGTGATGGGCAACGGCTTCGACGACTACATGGCGGCGATCCAGGCGAAGAACGTGGGCAAGACGCGCAACACGGCCCGCACCCTGGGCCAGGCCGATGCCAAGGCGTTCCAGCCCGTGGACGTGAAGGCCGTGCAGGCGCGCCGCCGGCGCGTGAGCCAGGGCCACGACGTGCCGGCGCCGCCCTTCTGGGGGGCGCGCGTGCTGGAGGCGTCCCCCAAGGCCGTGGTGCCGTTCGTGAACGAGCGCAGCCTGTACCAGTTCCAGTGGGGCTTCCGGAAAGCCGGCCGCAGCTTGGAGGATTTCCTGGGCTGGGCGAAGCAGGAGCTGCGCCCGGTGATGAAGCGCATGCTGGACCTGTGCGAGGCCGAGAAGATTCTCAAGCCCCAGGCGATCTACGGCTACTGGAAGGCCGCCGGGCAGGGCAACGATCTGCTGATCTTCGACCAGGACGGCACGACCGAACTGGCCCGGTTTACCCTGCCGCGCCAGCCGAAGGACGATGGCGAGTGCATCGCCGATTTCTTCCGCGACATCGACGATGCCCAGCGTGATGTGATCGGCCTGCAGGTCGTCACCGTCGGCCAGAAGGCCAGCGACACCGCGCGCCTGTGGTTCGAGGACAACCGCTACCAGGACTACCTCTACCTGCACGGCCTCAGCGTCGAGATGGCCGAGGCGATGGCCGAATACGTGCACAAGCGCATCCGCGCCGAGCTGGGCTACGCCGCCGAGGATGAGCGCGACATCGAGAAGATGCTGGGCCAGGGCTATCGCGGCAGCCGCTATTCCTTCGGCTATCCTGCCTGCCCCAGGCTGGAGGACCAGGTGCCGCTGCTCAGCCTGCTGGGCGCCGAGCGCATCGGGGTTTCGATCAGCGACGAGTGGCAGTTGCACCCGGAGCAGTCCACCAGCGCGATCGTGGTGCTGAACCCGAAGGCGAAATACTTCTCGGTGTAGCCGGGGCTGTATCCACTCCCGCCCCGGCATTTTGCGGGGTAAGCAGAGCGCCCCGTGCCCATGTCCAAGACATTGCGCATCGCGCAGGCCTCGGTCGCCGTCGCCCTGCTGGTGCTGGCGCTGAAGGGCTGGGCGTGGTGGATCACCGGCAGCACCGCGCTCTATGCGGATGCGCTGGAAAGCATCGTGAACGTCGCCAGCGCCCTGGTGGCGCTGATGGCGCTGCGGCTGTCCGCCGTGCCGCCCGATGCCAACCACCCCTATGGCCATGCCAAGGCGGAATTCTTCGCGGCCGTGGTGGAAGGCGTGCTGATCGTGCTGGCCGCGGTCGCGATCCTGTGGAAGTCGTACGAGGCCTGGCTTGCGCCGCGGGCACCCGACCAGCCGGCACTGGGCCTGGCGGTCAGCGCCGTCGCCACGCTGCTGAACGCTGCCTGGGCCAGCGTGCTGCTGCGCCAGGGCCGCGCCGCGCGGTCACCCGCGCTGCTGGCCGATGCGCGCCACCTGTTCGCCGACGTGATCACCAGCGCCGGCGTGCTGGTGGGCGTGGGGCTGGTGGCGCTCACGGGCATCCTGCTGCTCGATCCGCTGCTGGCGGCGCTGACCGCGCTCAACATCCTGTGGTCGGGCATGCGCGTGATCCGCGAGAGCGTCGGCGGGCTGATGGACGAGGCGCTGCCGGACGCCGACCTCAGCACCATCCGCGGCCTGGTCGGCCAGCACGCCGAGGGCGCGATCGAGGCGCATGATCTGCGCAGCCGCCGTGCCGGGCGGCACACCTTCCTGGAATTCCACCTGGTCGTGCCGGGCAGCATGACCGTGGATCGCGCGCATGAAATCTGCGACCGGGTGGAAGCCGCGCTGAAGGCGAGGATCGACGGCCTGGTGGTCACCATCCATGTCGAGCCGGAGGGCAAGGCGAAGCATTCGGGCATCGTCGTGCTGGGCCTCGCGGTGCTGCTGGTGGCGCTGCCGGCCGCGGCGAAGCCCGCGCGCGTGGTGTCGCTGAACCTGTGCGCCGACCAATTCGTGGTGGCGCTGGCCGCGCCGCAGGCCATCGCGGCGCTGTCGCCGCTGGCGACCGACCCCGCGCTGTCCGCGGTCGCAACCGAGGCCGCGCGGACACCGCGTGTCAGGCCCAATGCCGAGGCGGTGCTGGCGCTGCGGCCGGACCTGGCGATCGCCGGCGCCTGGGGTGCCCGCGACGCGGAAACCATTCTACGCGCCCGCGGCGTGCCGGTGCTGCGGCTGGCGCTGGCCGAGGATTTTGCGGCGATCCGGGCGCAGCTGCGTCGCGTTGGTGCCGCGCTGGAGGAAACCGCGCGCGCCGAGGCGCTGATCGCCGCCATGGACGGCGCGCTGGCGGGCATCGATGCCCGCCCGCGCGGCCCCGCGCTGCTGTGGCAGGCGGCGGGCTTCACGCCGGGGCAGGGCACGCTGGCCGATGCGGTGCTGCGTGCATCCGGCCACGCCAACGCCGCGACCTTCCGGGGCTACGGCAGGGTGCGGCTGGAAGCGCTGGTCGCAGCACCGCCGGCGCTGCTGGTGCTGCCCGCGCGCACGCAGGGCGGGCCATCACTGTCGGAGGCGCTGCTGGCGCACCCGGCGCTGGCCGCCATCCCCACCACGCGGATCGAGCCGGCCTGGCTGGCCTGCGGTGGTGCGCACACCGTGCAGGCGGTGCAGGCGCTGGCGCGATGATCCTGGCGTTGGCGGCGCTGGCGGCGGGGGCACTCTCGTTGCTGGTCGGTGCGGCAGGACCTGGCCTGCCGGATCCCGACATTTTTTGGACCATCCGGGCGCCGCGCGCCGCATTGGGGCTGCTGTGCGGTGCCGCGCTGGGTGCCTCGGGCGCCGCGTTGCAGGGGCTGCTGCGCAATCGCCTGGCCGATCCCGGGCTGCTGGGGTTTTCCGGCTGCGCGGCGCTGGGCGCGGTGCTGGCCTTCTATTTCGGCCTGGCCGCGATCGCGCCGCTGGCCCTGCCGCTGGCGGCGCTGCTTGGCGCGCTGCTTGGTGCCGCGCTGCTGCTGGCGGTGGCGCGCGCGGCGCACGGCACCGCGCTGATCCTGGCCGGCGTTGCGTTGGCTGCGTTGGCTTCGGCCGCGGTCACGCTGGCCTTGGCACTCGCGCCGTCCCCTTTCGCGCTGGCCGAGATCACGGTCTGGCTGATGGGTAGCCTGGAGGACCGCGCGCCGCACCATTTGTGGCTTGCGGCACCGCCGATCGCCCTCGGCCTCGTCTTGCTGCTGCGCGCCGCACCGCGGCTTGATGCGCTCGCGCTCGGCGAGGAGACCGCCGCCAGCCTGGGCGTCGATCCCGCGGCACTGGCACGCCTGGTGGCGCTGGGCACGGCGCTGTGCGTGGGCGGCGCCACGTCGGTGGCGGGCGGCATCGCCTTCGTGGGCCTGGTGGTGCCCAACCTGCTGCGGCACTGGCTGGGCGAGCGGCCCGGCCGGCTGGTGCTGCCATCGGCGCTGGCGGGTGCTGCGCTGCTGAGCCTGGCCGATATCGCGGTGCGGTTGATCCCGACCGCGCAGGAGCTGCGCCTGGGCGTGCTGACCGCGCTGCTGGGGGCACCCTTCCTGGCTGTCGCCGCCCTTCGGGCACGCGCGTGATTCTTACGCGCGACCTTGTGGTGGCGCGCGGTGGCAAGGCGGTGCTGCACGGCATCGACCTGGCGATCGGGGCGGGCGAATGCGTGGTGCTGGCCGGGCCGAACGGTGCGGGCAAATCGACCCTGCTGCGGGCTCTCGCCGGATTGATCGGATACAGCGGCACCATCCAGCGGCCCGAGCCGCGCGCGCGGAACATTGCCTATCTGCCGCAGGGCGCGGGCAGCGCCTGGGACCTGACGCTGCGCCAGGTGGCGGCGCTGGGCCGCGTGCCGCATGGCGGCGCCGATCCCGCCGGCGCCGTGGATCGCGCGCTGGACGATTGCGGCTTGGCGGGGCTGGCGCTCCGCCCCATCTCGACCGTCAGCGGCGGCGAGGCACGACGTGCCATGCTGGCGCGCGCCCTGGCCACCGAGTCGCAGGTATTGCTGCTGGATGAACCGCTGTCTGATCTTGATCCCGCGCATGGGTTCGCCGTGCTGGCGCTGCTGCGCCGCGTGGCGGATGGCGGGCGCGCGGTGATCGCGGTGCTGCACGCGCCCGAGCTGGCCTCGGACTTCGCCACGCGGCTGCTGGTGCTGCACCAGGGCCGCATTGTCGCCGATGGCGCGCCCGGCGCCACGCTGCCGCGAGCGGCGCATGCCTATGGCGTGGGCTTCGGGGCCACGCAGGGCTTTCTGCCGCCATGAGGCGCGCCATCGTCGCGGCACTTGCGCTGCACGCGGCGGTCGGCGCCGCCGCGATGCTGCTGTCGCGCCCGCCGCCGGACGAACCGGATGAGCCGCCGGCGCTGCAGGTCGAGCTGGCCGCGCCCGGCGCTGGCCAGGCGGCGCAGCCTGCGGCGCCGGTGCCGCCCCCGCCTGTCGAGGCAGTGCCGGAGCAACCAGCGGCGGCCGACCTGCCGCCCAACCCGACGCCCCCTGCGATCCAGGCCGCGCCCGATCCCGTGCCCGACCCCCCGCCGGTGGCCGAAGCACCCCCGCCGCCGCCGGAGCCGGTGGCGGAGGCACCCCCGCCGCCGCCACCACCGGTACCCGATCCCCCACCGGTCGCCGAGCTGCCGCCCCCCCCACCGCCGCGCCCCGCCCCGGCCGCGCGCCCGCGCCCGGCATCCCCGCCGGTCACGCGCCCGATGCTGGCCGCGCCCGCACCCGCGCCCGCGCCCGCGCCGCGACCACCGAGCGAGGCGCCACCCGCCTTCACCGCCGGCCTGGTGCCCGACCGGCTGGCCACCGCCGCCTTCAACCCTGCACCACCCTACCCGCCCGAAGCCCGCGCGCGCGGGCAGCAGGGGATCGTGCTGGTGCGCGTCGATATCGGCGTCGATGGGCGTGTGACGGCGGTATCCCTGGTGCGTTCCAGCGGGTCAGGCGCGCTGGATCGCGCGGTGCTGGAAACCGTGCGCAGTTGGCGGTTCGACCCGGCGCGCAAGGGCGGTCGCGCGGTGGCCGATGCCATGCTGCAAAGCGTGACCTTCAGCCTGAACTGAAAGGAACCGACCCATGGTGCGCCTGAACCGCATCACCACCCGCGGCGGCGATGGCGGGGAAACCGGCCTGGTCGATGGCTCGCGCCTGTCCAAGGCCGATGCGCGCATCGAGGCGATCGGCGCGGTCGATGAGGCCAATGCCGCGATCGGCCTGCTGCGCCTGCACACCAAGGACGACCTGGATGCGGTGCTGGCCCGACTGCAGCACGACCTGTTCGACCTGGGTGCCGACCTGGCCACGCCGATCGCCGCCAACGAACACGCGCTGCGCATCGTGGAGGCACAGGTGGCAAGGCTGGAGCAGGAGATCGGCGCGTTCAATGCCGGCCTGCCGCCGCTGACAAGCTTCGTGCTGCCGGGCGGCACGGCGGCGGCCGCGCACGCGCACCTGGGGCGCACCGCGCTGCGCCGGGCCGAGCGCGCCGTGGTGGCCCTGGGCGGCCACCAGAAGGTGAACCCCGAGGCGCTGCGATGGCTGAACCGCGCCAGTGACCTGCTGTTCGTGCTGGGCCGCGTGCTGAACGATTTTTCCGCGCGCGATGTGCTGTGGGTGCCGGCGGCAAACCGGTAGATCGGCGCGGCTTCAGCCCGCGCCCATCAGCGCGTTCGGCAGGAACAGCACCAGGGCGGGCACATAGGTGATCAGCGCCAGCACGCCGACCATCGCCAGGATCAGCGGCAGGCCCTCCACGGCAAAGCGGGAAAGCCGCACGTTCAGGATGGTGCAGGTGGTGTACATCAGCGTGCCCACGGGGGGCGTGACGCCGCCGATGGTCAGGTTCACCACCAGCACCAGGCCGAAATGCACCGGATCGATGCCGGCCTTCAGCGCCAGCGGCACCAGGATGGGCGAAAGCAGGATCAGCGCCGCCGTGCCCTCGATCAGCATGCCGGTGACCAGCAGCAGCAGGTTCACCGCCAGCAGCAGCGTGGCCGGGCTGTCGGCCAGCACGGACAGCACGCTGGCCAGGCGCGGCGGGATCCGCTCCCATGCCATATAGAAGCCGAAGCTGCCGGCGGCACAGATGATCAGCATGACCGTGCTGGTGGCCAGCACGCTTTCCACGATGATCGGCCCCAGATGCGTGGGCCGCAGCTCGCGATGCGCCAGGAAGCCGACCAGCAGGGCATACACCACGGTGATGGCACCCGCCTCGGTCGGCGTGAACACGCCGTAGCGGATGCCGACCAGGATGAACACGGGAATGGTCAGCGCCCACAGCGCCTCGATGAAGGCGCGGCCCAGCGGTGCGGCGCCCACGAAGCGCTCGCGCGTGGGCACGAAGCCGCGCGCGCGGCTGATCGCCCAGGTCGCCAGCATCAGCGCCAGGCACAGCAGGACGCCGGGCACCACGCCGCCCAGGAACAGCCGGCCGACCGAGACGTCGGCCAGGAAGCCGTACACCACCAGGCCGATGCCGGGCGGGATGATCGGCGTGATCACGGCGGCGCAGGCGATCACCGCGGCGCTGAAGGCGGGCGCGTAGCCGCGGCGGATCATCTCCGGCCCCAGCATCTTCGCCTGCATCGCGGCCTCCGCATTGGCCGAGGCCGAAAGCCCGCCCATCAGCGTGGCCAGCACGATGTTGGCCTGCGCCAGGCCCCCCACCATGTGCCCGACCATGGCATCGGCCAGCGCCATCAGCCGGCGCGTGATGCCGGCGTGGTTCATGATGGACCCCGCCAGGATGAAGAACGGCACGGCCAGCAGCGGAAAACTGTCGGTGGCGGCGGCCAGGCGCTGGATGAAGATGGTCAGCGGCAGGCCGTCGGCCGCGATGAAGAACGCCAGTGCGGCCAGCGCCATGCAGAAGGCCACGGGCACGTTCAGCGCGAACAGCGCGAACATCAGCCACAGCGGCCAGAGCGTCAGACCACCCATCAAGTCAGGCCGCCCAAGGGTCCGCCCAGCGCCGCCCGAGCATCGCCTGCGCCGACCGCCACGTCATCAGCGCGAAGCCCACCACAAGCGCGCCGTACAGCACCGAAAGCGGCAGGCGCAGCACGGCGGAGGGGTTGTCGAAATTGTCGGCGGTGAAGGATGCCGACATCACGGTGGCGGCGGCACAGAAGCCAAGCGCGATGAATGCCGCCAGCCGGTTCACCGCGCGCTGCACCGTGGCCGGCGCCAGCATCACCAGCATGTCGATCGAGACATGCGCGCCCCGCTTCACGCCGGCCGCGGCCCCCACGAACACGCACCAGGCGAAGGCGATGCCGGCCACCTCGGCCGCCCAGGCGGCGGGCTGGGCGGTGATGTAGCGGGTGATGACCCCCCACACCACCGCCAGCACCACGATCACCAGCGCCGTGCCCGCGATCAGCTCCTCGATCCAGTGCAGCAGGCGCCGCATCAGGCGTTGAGCAGCCGCGTGACCGTCTCGTGCAGGCCAGGCGTCCAGCGCGGGAAGGCGGAGTAGGTCGGCACGGTGGCACGCTGGAAGGCGGGCACATCGACGTCGGTCACGATCGTCACGCCCGCGCCCCGGAAGCGCGTGGCGAAGTCGTTCTCCATCGCATTGGTCAGGCGGGTCTGCTCCTCGCCGCCCTTCTGGCCTTCTTCCAACAGCAGGGTCTGCACGTCGCGCGGCAGGCGGTTGAAGAAGCCGTTGTTGATGGGCCAGCAGGTGATGGCCTTGAAGTGGCCGGTGGTGCTGATGACCTTCTTCACCTCGTGCAGGCGCGCCCCCCACAGGCTGCCGTACGGCGCCTCGGCCGCCTGCACCACGCCTTGGCTCAGCGCATTGTACACCTCGCTCCACTGCACGGTGGTGGGGCGGGCGCCCATGGCCTTGAAGGTCTCCAGCCACATCGTGTTGGGCGGCACGCGCACGGTCATGCCGGCCACGTCGGCGGGGGTGCGGATGGGCTTGTCGGCGATCATGTGGCGGTTGCCGAAGAAGCCGCCCATCATCAGCAGCCGGAACCCCGCCTGCTGGATGCGCCGGTCAAGGTCCTTGTACCAGTCGCTGGCCAGCAGTCTTGCGAACTCCTCGTGCTTCTGCACGATGTAGGGGCCGTTCAGAATGCCGGCATCGGGCACGAAATCGGCCAGGTAGCCGGGATCGGTCACGTTCATCACGTTGGCGCCGGCGCGGATCATCTCGTTCACGTCCTTGCCGGAGCCCAGCTGCTCGCCGGGGAACACTTCTATGCGCACGCGCCCGTTGCTGCGGGCCGCCACATTCTTCGCGAAGAGTTCCGCCGCCAGGTGCGCGGGCTCGGTGGTGGACAGGCTGTGCGCGAAGCGGATGTTGATGGTGGATTGCGCCCGCGCGATCGCGGGTGCCGCCAGCACCACAGCGCTGCCGGCCAGCATGTCTCGGCGTCGGATCATTGTTTCCTCCCTGCGTGGTTGGGCTGCGTTCTACATCGCCAACTACATCGAAACTGGCGCCAGTTTCCCCTTGCCCTCGGTGCCGCGGTAAAGCACCTGCAACTGCCGATCCAGCACCTCGGCGTGGTGGGCGACGGCATCGGGGTGCATGTCGGCGGCGGGGATCCGTTCAGGCGCGAAATGGCCGAAGCGGTCGGTGCCGCGCACCAGCGTGGCGGAATCCTTGGCGCCCGAAACATGCGTCGGCACATAGCGGATGGCGAAGCCGATGCGCGGGTGATCCGCCCGGTTCGGCGGGCTGCCGTGGAAGATCAGCACGTGATGCAGGCTCATCTGCCCAGGCGCCAGCACGATATTCACCGCCTGGTCGGCATCGACCTGCACGGCGATTTCCTGGCCGCGCGACAGCATGTTTGTCTCGGCAAAGGTGTCGGTGTGCGGCACCTGGGCACGATGCGTGCCCGGCACCACCTGCATCGCGCCCGAGGCCGGGTTGCTGGGCGTGAGTGCCACCCAGGCGGTGACGACATCGGGCTTGGAAAGCCCCCAATAGGTGCCGTCCTGGTGCCAGGACACGAAAGCCGGGTCGCCGGCGCGCTTGGTGAAGAACTGGCTACCCCAGCAGAAGAAGTCGGGCCCGATCACGCTTTCCACCGCATCGAGGATTTTCGGGTGGCGGATCAGCTGGTCGATCCAGGGGAACAGCAGGTTCGGCTTCTGGTTGTTCCGGCCTTCCAGCCGGCCGCCCAGCATCGCCTCGGTCCGGTCGAAATTGGCGCGGGCTTCCGCGACCTCGGCCGGCGTCAGCACATCGAGCGGGAAAAGATAGCCGTTCCGTGCATAGGCGGCCTGGTCGGCGCCGGACAGCGATCCTGCGTCAAGCGATGGGGGCATGGGGTTCCTCCTGCCGTATTCATTCTTGAAATCGAGTTTCATATATCAAATCATTGCGTCCATGGCGTCAACCGCAGACGTGGCCGGCCGTTATGCGGCACCCGCCCTGGAGAAGGGCCTGGACATCCTGGAGGTGCTGGCCGGCGACCCGGCCGGCCTGTCGCAGCAGGTGCTGGCCGAAAGGCTTGGCCGCAGCGTCGGCGAGATTTTCCGCATGCTGGAGGTGCTGGTACGCCGCGGCTGGCTGACGCGCGATGCCGATACCGGCCGCTATGCACTCAGCCCAAAACTGTTCGACCTGGCGCATCGCCACCCGCCCACGCGCCAGCTGCTGGAGGCGGCGCTGCCGGAAATGCGCCGCCTGGCCGACGCCACGGGGCAGTCGGTGCATCTTTCGGTGCGCCACGCCGACCGGCTGCTGGTGCTGGCCCAGGCCGAGGGTTTTTCGGACATGGGGTTCAGCGTGAAGCCCGGCTCGTCCTATGGCTTCCGCGCCGATCGGGTTTCGGCCCGCGTGCTGACGGCCTTCGCGGCACCGGATCAGCAGGCGGCGATGCTGCGCCTGCTGGGGGCGGGCATGGCGCCGCAGCTGCGCCGCATCGCGCGCGAAGGCTCGGCCATGGTGCCGTCGGCCACCATCGCCGGTGTCACCGACCTGTGCGCGCCGCTGCGTGATGCCAGTGACACGGCGGTGGCGGCGCTGACCCTGCCGTTCCTGCGCCGCCGCGGTGCCGCAGGGCGCGCGGATGCGGCGCGCGACGCCTTGGTGGAGGCCGCGCGGGCAATCTCGACCGCCATCGGCTGGCGCGGTCGCTAGCGGGTAACCAAGGGAAACGTCACGGCAATCGCCCAGGCCAGTGCGGCGGCATTGCCGAATGCGGCCACCAGGGGGCTGCCGGTGGCGCGGAGCGTCCAGCGGCTGACCAGCCCATACAGCACGAACAGCAGCAGGATCACCGGAATGATGATGATCAGGAAGAACAGGCGCCGCAGGTCCAGCGCCACGGCGATCGCCAGCGATACCAGAAAGCATGCCTTCGTGACGGCGTAGAGCCAGCGCGGCGCACCAGGCGCGCGCGCGAAAAACTCGTCGGGCACGAACCAGGCAAGCGTCGCGGCAAGCATCGCCAGCGCCAGCCAGGCGCGCGGGCCGGTCGGCACGAAGGCGGTGACGAAGGCATCGAAGGGCAGGGCAAAGGCCGCGGTCAGATACAGCGCCACGGCCAGCGCACTGGCCCACGGCATGGGGCGCCATGGCACGGGCAGGCGCAGCCACCACAGGCCCAGCGCGGTCAGCGCCCCGTACAGCGTGAAGTGAACCGCCAGGTAGTCGCCCAGCAGCAGCGGCAGGAAGCTGGTGGGCACGAAGCGCAGCAGCGGCGGCGTCAGCAGCGCCGGCAGCAGCGCCACCGCCAGCACGCGCGGCAGCGGGAGTTTTGGGCCAACCGGCGGCGCCGCCGCGCGTGGCAGCAGCGACGCAAGCGGCCAGGCCAGCGCCACCAGGCCCAGCACCAGCAGCCCGATCCACGGCCCCCGCGCATCCACCCAGCCGCCCGGCGCGCGACCCATCGCCGCCGCCAGCCAGTCGCGCGTCGCGGCCAGCGTGTCGCGACTGTAGATCACCGCGATATGCTCCACGCCTGGTGCCATCAGCAGGCGGCGCGCCGTGCCCTCGGCCGCGAGATCGACGACGCGCCGTGCTTCGTGCTGTAGCACCGAAGGCTCCCAGGCGCCCACCACCACCAGCATGGTGGCGGGCGCGGTCGGGGTGACACCGGGCGCGAAGGTCGAGATCGCCACCGTCGCCGCGATCTCCGGGTGCGCCAGCGCGTAGCGGATCACGATGTCCGCCGCCATGGAGTGGCCCACCAGCGCCACGCGCCCGTCACCCTCGCGCCGCGCCAGCGCCACCGCCTGGTCGAGTGCGCCCAGCAGCGCGCGCGAGGCGGCGCGATCGTCGGTGATGCCGCCGGCCAGCGGTTCCCTGTTGCGACCATGGCCGGGAAAATCGAACGTCACGGCCAGGAAGCCTGCGCGCGCCAGCGTGGTGGCGAATTGCTGCATCATCTGCTGCGATCCGGCGAAGCCATGCGCGATCACCACGGCCGGCGCCCGCGCCGCGCTGCCGGGCGCAAAGACCGTTGCCGGAACCGCGCCGGCCGCGACCGATGCCACGGAGATCGCGTCGCGCGCGCCATCCAGCCGCCAGGCCGACAGCAGGATCGCAGCCAGGGCCATGGCGCCCACCGCGGCGCGAATCAGCATGCGTGACACGCGGGCAGCCTGCGACGGGTCGCGCGGTGCTGTCGATGCGCAGGCGCGACCCTGGCGCGCCGGCCGGGCGCCGTGCGACGCTGCGGGCGTGACGTCGCAGGCCGATGCCGCCATCCCCCGCCCGCCGGTCGCGTCGCTTCGGCTGCTGCTGCCCTATCTGCGCCCCTATCTGCGCCAGGCGTCCGGGGCGGCGCTGGCGCTGCTGGTCGCGGCCGGGCTGCTGCTGGCGCTGGGGCAGGGGCTGCGGCTGCTGATCGACCAGGGTTTCGGCAGCGGCGATCCGGCCAGGCTCAACCAGGCCGCGCTGCTGATGTTCGCGGTCGTGGCCGGCCTGGGCGTTGCCACCGCGGCGCGCTTCTACCTGGTGTCGTGGCTGGGCGAACGTGTCGCGGGCGACCTGCGCCGCGCCGTGTTCGACCATGTCATCGGCCTGTCCGCGGCGTTCTTCGAAGCCGCGCGCACCGGCGACATCCTGTCGCGATTGACCGCCGACATCGCGGTGCTGCAGACGCTGATCGGCACCGCGGTGTCGCAGGGCGTGCGCAACGCGCTGACGCTGCTGGGGGCCTGCATGATGCTGGTGCTGACTAGCCCCAAGCTCGCGGGCCTCATGCTGGTGGTGGTGCCGCTGGTGGTCGGCCCGCTGGTGCTGTTCGGCCGGCGCGAGCGCAAACTCTCCCGCATCGCGCAGGAGGCGGTCGCCGACCTTGCCGCCCTGGCCGAGGAAACGCTGGCCGGGCTTCGCACCGTGCAGGCCTTCACGCATGAGCGCCTGGACCGCGCCCGCTTTGCCGCCCTGGTGCGGGCTTCGGTCGCGGCCGCGCTCAGGCGCGTGGCATCGCGCGCCACGCTCATCCTGATCGTCATCCTGCTGGGGTTCGGTGCCATCACCTTCAGCCTGTGGGTCGGCGGGCACGATGTGGTGGCGGGGCGGATGACCGGCGGCGAGCTTTCCGCCTTCGTGTTCTATGCCGTGCTGCTGGCCAGCGCGGGCGCGACCATGAGCGAGCTGTGGGGCGAGATCCAGCGCGCCGCCGCGGCGGCCGACCGGCTGCTGGAACTGCTGGCCACACCACCCGGCATCACCGCGCCGGCGGCGCCGGCGCTGCTGCCGCACCCGCCCGAAGGTCGCGTGGTGCTGGAAAATGTCTCGTTCCACTACCCGACGCGCCCGGACCATAGCGCGCTGCACCGGGTTTCGCTTGCCATCGCGCCGGGCGAGACGGTGGCGCTGGTGGGGCCTTCGGGCGCCGGCAAGACCACCATCCTGCAAGTGCTGCTGCGCTTCTACGACCCGCAGGCGGGCCGGGTGCTGGTGGATGGCGTGGATGTGCGCATGGTTGATCCCACGGCGCTGCGCGCGCGGCTGGCCAGCGTGCCGCAGGACCCGGTGATCTTCAGCACCACCGCGGCCGAGAACATCCGCTACGGCCGCGCCGATGCCACGGACGCCGAGGTGGCGGAGGCCGCCCGCGCGGCGGCGGCGCACGATTTCATCATGGCGCTGCCACAGGGCTATGGCACCTTCCTGGGTGCCAAGGGGGTGATGCTGTCGGGCGGCCAGCGCCAGCGCATCGCCATTGCCCGCGCCGTGCTGCGCAACCCCGCCATCCTGCTGTTGGATGAGGCAACCAGTGCGCTGGACGCTGAATCGGAAGGCGCCGTGCAGCGCGCCCTGGCCCGGTTGTCGCGCGGGCGCACCACGCTGGTGGTGGCGCACCGCCTGGCCACGGTACGGCGCGCCGACCGCATCATCGTGCTGGAGGCGGGGCGGATCGTCGCCACCGGCACGCATGACGCGCTGGTGGCCGAGGGCGGGTTGTATGCGCGGCTTGCGGCCTTGCAGTTCAGCGATGCGGCCTGACGCGCCTGGAACAGGACTTGCTTGGCCCGGCTGCATGATGCCCCAATGCCGCGCATGAGCCTGCAACCCGCGTCGAGGGACCGTGGCGGACCGGCGCAGCCGCTGCTGTCGGTCAGTGGCCTGACCAAGCATTTCCCGATCCGCGCCGGGCTGCTCAACCGCCAGGTTGCCAGCGTGCGCGCGGTCGATGGCATCGACTTCAGCGTGCGCAAGGGCGAAACGCTTGGCATCGTCGGCGAAAGCGGCTGCGGCAAATCGACCACCGCGCGCCTGGTGATGGGCCTGATCCCGGCCGATACGGGCGAGCTGGTACTGGATGGAGATCTGGTCGGGCGGGGTCGCGTGGAAATGATCGCCATGCGCCGCCAGGTGCAGATGGTCTTCCAGGACAGCTATGCCTCGCTCAATCCGCGCCTGCCGATCGAGGCGACGATCGCCTTTGCCCCCACGGTGCACGGCCTGCCGGCGGACCAGGCACGCGCGCGCGCCCACAAGCTGCTGGCCGCGGTGGGGCTGGCGCCCGAGCAGTTCGCGCGCCGCTATCCGCACGAGCTGTCCGGCGGCCAGCGCCAGCGGGTGAACATCGCCCGCGCGCTGGCGCTGGAACCCCGCCTGGTGGTGCTGGACGAACCGGTTTCCGCGCTGGACAAGTCGGTGGAAGCCCAGGTGCTGAACCTGCTGGTGGAGCTGAAGCAGGATTTCGGCCTGACCTACCTGTTCATCAGCCACGATCTGAACGTGGTGCAGTTCATCGCCGACCGGGTGCTGGTGATGTACCTGGGCAAGGTGGTCGAACTCGGCCCGGTGGACGCGATCTACCAGGCACCGCGCCACCCCTATACCCAGGCGCTGCTGGCCAGCCGCCCCAGCATGGACCCCGCGCGCCGCACCAGCGCGCCGCCGCTGACCGGCGATCCGCCGAATCCGATCAACCCGCCCAGCGGCTGCCGCTTCCGCACCCGCTGCGCCTTCGCCGAGGTGCCATGCGCAGAGCGCGCGCCCGTGCTGGCGGATACGGATGGCGCGGGGCACCTGGCGGCGTGTCACATGGCAGATGCGTCGTCCGGCCACAGCCGGGCGCGCGCGGCATAGGAACACGCATGGAACAGCTTTCCGAGGCTGCCATCCTGTCCGAACGCGCGGCGCTGTACGGCGACGCGCCGGCGCCCAGGCGCGCCGCCGAGCTCGCGGCCGAGGCCACCCGCATGGTCGAGGCCGTGCGCGCGGCGACGCACCGGCTGGCATTCGAGGATGAGCCGAGCGCCTTTCCCCGCGTGCTGAAGGGCTTGGCATGACCGATCCCACGCACTGGTCGCTGGTGGAAGCGGCTTCGGCGATCGCTTCGCGGAGAATCTCGGCGCTTGAGTTGACGGAAGCCTGCATCGCCGCCGCCCAGCGCTGGCAGGGCACCACCAACGCCTTCATCGCGCTCCGCGCCGAGGAAGCCCTTGCCGCCGCCCGTGCCGCCGATGTGGCAACCGGGCCGCGCGGAAAACTCCACGGCGTGCCGCTGGCGCACAAGGACATGTACTACCGGCAGGGCCGCATCAGCACCTGCGGCAGCGTGATCCGCAAGGATTTCGTGGCACCCGGAACCAGCACGGCGCTGGCCCGCATCGACGCGGCCGGCGCGATCGACCTGGGCACGCTGGGCATGGCGGAATGGGCGGGCGGCGCCACCGGGCACAACATCCATTTCGGCGATGTGTGCAACCCCTTCTCGCCCGCGCACATCACCGGCGGCTCGTCCTCCGGCACCGGGGCCGCGGTGGCTGCGCGCACCATCTTCGCGGGGCTGGGCAGCGACACCGGCGGGTCCATCCGCCTGCCGGCGGCGGCCTGCGGGCTGGCCGGCATCAAGCCGACATGGGGGCGGGTGTCGCGCGCCGGCGCCATGCCGCGGGCCTGGAGCCTGGATTGCGTCGGGCCGCTGGCGCGCACCGTGCGCGATTGCGCGCGCATCCTTTCGGTGATCGCGGGGGCCGATCCGGCCGACCCGACCGCCGCCGCCGAACCGGTTCCGGACTACGAGGACGGCATCGAGGCGCCCGTGCGCGGCCTTCGCATCGGCGTGCCGGAGAATTTCCTGTTCGACGAGGTCGAGGCCCCGGTGCAGGCGCTGCTGGACGCGGCGCTGAAAGTGTTCCGCGATCTCGGCTGCACGCTGGTGCCGGTGCGCGTGCCGGACGGCCAGGTCCTGCTCGATCTCGGCGGCCTGGTCAGCGTGGTCGAGGCGGCGGCGATCCACCGCGACTACATGACCACCCGGCCGCAGGATTATTCGCGCAACCTGTTCAACCGCACCGAACCAGGCTTCCACATTCCCGCCGTGCGCTACCTGGAAGCGCTGTCGCTGCGTGGCAAAATCCTGGCCGAGTTCCACGCGGCCACGCTGGCGCAATGCGACGCGATCTTCGCCCCCGTCATCGGCCAGCCGCTTCCCACCCGCGCCGAGACCGACGTGGAGAAGGGTGCCAGCCTGGCCTTCGCGCACAGCAAGCTGATCCGCTGCACGCGCCCCTTCAACTATCTCGGCCTGCCCGCGCTGTCCGTGCCGGCGGGTTTCACCGAAGGCCGGCTTCCGGTCGGTTTCCAACTGGCCGGCAAACCCTTCGCCGAGGCAACCCTGTTCCGCCTGGGCCATGCCTTCCAGCGCGAAACCGACTTCCACACCCAGGCCCCCGCCTTGCGCGAAAGCGTGCCCGCATGACCCTGGTGTCGGTGCGCGACCTGACCGTGCGCTTCGTGTCGAAGGATGCCACCGTGCGCGCGGTGAACGGCGTGAGCTTCGATCTCGCGGCCGGCGAGGTTCTCACCATCCTGGGTGAAAGCGGCAGCGGCAAGTCGGTCACGCTGCGGGCGCTGATGCGGCTTTTGCCGCCGAAGAAGGCGCGCATCGAAGGCCGCATGACCGTTGCCGGCGACGATGTGCTGGCGCTGGACGCCGCCGGCCTGGAGCGGCTGCGCGGCGCCAAGGTGGCGATGATCTTCCAGGAACCGATGACCGCGCTCGACCCCGTGTTCACCATCGGCACGCAGATTGCCGAAACCGTCATGGTGCACGAGGGCGTGACCCGCCAGGCCGCCGATGCGCGCGCGCTGGAGTTGCTGGAGCTGGTGCAGATTCCCTCCGCCAAGCGCCGCCTGGCCAATTATCCGCACGAGCTTTCGGGCGGCTTGCGGCAGCGCGCCATGATCGCCATCGCGCTGTCCTGCAAGCCGAAGCTGCTGCTGGCCGACGAGCCGACCACGGCGCTGGATGCGACGGTGCAGATCCAGATCCTGCTGCTGATCCGCAAGCTGCAGCAGGAATTCGGCATGGGCGTGATCTTCGTGACCCACGACCTGGGCGTGGCGGGCGAGATCGCCGACCGCATCGCCGTGATGTACGCAGGCCGGCTGATCGAGACCGGGTCGGTCGCCGACATCATGCGTGCGCCGCTCCATCCCTACACGCAGGGGCTGATGCGCAGCACGGTGCATGCCGGCATGCGGGGCGTGCGGCTGACCGCCATTCCGGGCGCACCGCCCGACCTTGCGGCACTTCCCCCCGGCTGCGCCTTCGCGCCGCGCTGCGCCCAGGCCGATGCCGCCTGCGCCGCGGCCGTGCCGCCGGAAATGCTGCCGGCGCCGGGCCGCATGGCGCGCTGCCTCAAGGTTGCGGAAACCAGCATCGCCGCCTGACACTGGCGCGATGAAATTCGGAATCGGCCAAAGCGTCCCGCGCACCGAGGACCCGCGCCTGCTGACCGGGCGGGGGCGCTACACCGACAATCACGATCTGCCGGGGCAGCTGCACGCGGCCTTCGTGCGCAGCCCCCATGCCCACGCCACGCCCACCATCACGGCCACCGCCCTGCCGCCTGGCGCGCATCTGTTCACCGCCGCCGACCTGGATGCGGCCAGTGTGCAGGGCATTCTGTGCCACAGCCCGCACGCCAGCTGGGCGCCGCGCCCCGCGCTGGCCGCAACCGCGCGCCATGTTGGCGAGGCGGTGGCCATGGTGGTGGCCGAAACCCGCACCGCCGCGCGCGATGCCGCCGAGGCGCTGGCGGTGCAATGGACCGAGCACAAGGCGCGCATCGGCTGGGACAACGGCCAGCCCGCCTTCACCTGGCGCCAGGGCGATGCCGCCGGCGTGGACCGCGCCTTCGCCGCCGCGTCGCGCGTGGTGCGCCACCGCGTGCACCACAACCGCATCGCGGTGGTGCCGATGGAACCGCGCGCCGCACTCGCTGCCTGGGACAATGACCGCCTCACCATGATCGCGCAGACCCAGGGCGCGCACGCGGTGCAGCAGGCGCTGGCGCATAGTTTCGGCCTGCCGCTCACCGCCGTGCGGGTGCTGACCCCCGACGTGGGCGGCGGCTTCGGCGGGCGCATCGACGCCTATCCCGAGAACGTGGCGATCGCGCATGCCGCGCGCGTGCTGGGCCGCCCGGTGAAGTGGCTGGCCGAGCGCGGCGAGTGTTTTGCCGCCGACAATGCCGGGCGTGCGCACGATACCGAGATCGAGCTGGCGCTTGATCCCGACGCTCGCTTCACCGCGATCCGCTTCCGCTGGATGTCCGACCTGGGCGCCTATGCCGCCATGGCGGGGCCTGGCGTGCCGACCGTGTACGGCAGCCGCGTGATCACCGGCTGCTACGCGATCCCGGTGCAGGACGCGATCGCGGAAGGGCGCTACACCCATACCGCGCCGGTCGATGCCTATCGCGGCGCCGGCAAGCCGGAGGCGCATTACGCGCTGGAGCGTGCCGTGGATTTCGCGGCGCGCGAACTCGGCATCGACCCGCTGGAACTGCGCCGCCGCAACCTGGTGGGGACTGAGCGCATGCCGTGGCGCAACGCCGCCGGCCAGGTGTTCGACAGCGGCGATTTTCCCGGCCTGCTGCACGACGCGACCCTGCCCGACGGTTTTGCCGCGCGCCTGGCCGAAGCGCAGGCGCGCGGAAAAATCCTGGGGCGCGGCGTTGCCATCTATGTGGAGCCAAGCGGCATGCGCGACGGGCGGGTGGCGCTCGCCTTCCGCCCCGATGGTACCATCGTGTGCAGCGTCACCGCGCAGTCGAACGGGCAGGGGCACGAAACCGCCTTTGCCCAGGTCGTGGCGGACCGTCTTGGCGTGGCGCCGGACCGCGTCAGCGTGGTGCAGGGCGACAGTGACCTGACCATCAGCGGCAGCGGCACGGGCGGGTCGCGCAGCATGACGGTTTCCGCCACCGGCATTCTCCGCACGGCCGATCTGATCATCGCCAAGGGGCGCCGCATCGCCGCCCACCTGCTGGAAGCGGCCGAGGCCGATATCGAGTTCGCCGACGCCCGCTTCAGCGTGGCCGGCACGGATCGCGGCCTGCCGCTGGATACCGTGGTGGCGGCCGCGTTCCAGCCGGCGCAGCTGCCGCCCGGCGAGGATCCCGGGCTGGAGGCGGCGGTGCACCACAACCAGAAGGTCGCGAACTTCCCCTCGGGCTGCCATGTCGCAGAGATCGAGCTGGACCCCGAGACCGGCGCGCTGGTGCTGACCCGCTACGGCGCGGTGAATGATTTCGGTACCGTCGTGAACCCGGCGCTGCTTGAAGGCCAGGTGGCCGGCGGCGTCGCGCAGGGCATCGGCCAGGCGCTGCTGGAAAACCAGGCATACGACCCAACCAGCGGGCAATTGCTGGCCGGCAGTTTCATGGACTACGCGCTGCCGCGGGCCGCCGACCTGCCGGCATTCGGCTTCGCGCTGCGGCCCACCCCCTGCACCACCAATCCCCTGGGCATCAAGGGCTGCGGCGAGGCCGGGTGCAGTGGATCCTCGCCGGCGGTGATGAACGCCGTGAACGATGCCATCATCCGCGCCGGCGGCCGGGAAGCCGAGATGCCGGCCACGCCCCAGGCGGTGTGGATGGCGCTTCAGCCCCCCTGACGCGGCCCATGTAACGAAGTGTTGCGGCTCACGCTCTCGCAAGGGGTTGCATTGCTCTTGCATGACCGGGATGTCATGTCTGGGCGGTCGCCGGGGGTTTCGGGATGCGGGTTGTCACTCAATTGGCCGTGCTGGCCCTGCTGGGCGCCGGGGGCGCCGCCTGGCAGGTGTATGGCGCGCAGGTCGGCCTGCCGCCGCCCATGGAACTGCTGGGGCTGAACAAGCAGGCCGGCACCGCCCGAAGCGGTGGCGGCGGGCAGGGGGCCGGCATCGGCGTGGTGGTCGCCCCCGTGCGCACCGCCGCCGTGGTCGAGCGGGTCGAGGCCGTGGGCACCGCGCGTGCGCGCGAGGCTGTGGCCCTGACCACGCGCATTTCGGGCATCGTCGCCGCCATCAATTTCCAGGAAGGCCAACGGGTCAAGGCCGGCGACATCCTGGTGGAACTGGATCGCAGCCAGGTGGTGGCCGAGCTGGACTCGGCGCGCGCCAGCCTTGATGACGCGCGCCAGCAGCTGGGCCGCGCGCGGCTGCTGCGCGCCACCCAGGCCGTGGCCGAAGCCCGCATCGACCAGCTGGAAGCCACCCAGCGCAGCGCCGAGGCGCGGGTGCGCCAGGTGCAGGCCCGCATCGAGGAGCTGAAGATCGTCGCCCCCTTCGACGGCCGCGTGGGTATCCGCAATGTCAGCCTGGGCGCCCTGGTGCCGCCCGGCACCGTGGTGACCACGCTGGATGATCTTTCCCGCGTGCGTGTGGAATTCTCGGTGCCGGAAGTCTTCATCGCGCGGCTGCGGCCCGGCATGGCAGTGAGCGCCGCCAGCGCGGCCTTCGGCAATCAGCGCTTCGAGGGCACGGTGACCGTGATCGATACCCGCATCGACGCCACGACCCGCGCGGTGCGCCTGATCAGCGAGTTCGCCAACCCGAACGAGATCCTGCGCCCCGGCCTGTTCATGAACGTGGTGCTGACCTCGGCGTCGCGGCCGGATGCGCTGGTGGTGCGCGAGGACGCGATCGACCCGGTCGGCGACAAGGCCTTTGTGTTCGTCGTGCGCAATGGCCGCGCGGTGCGCCAGGAGGTGATGCTGGGCGCCCGGCTGCCTGGTGAGGTGGAGGTGACCAGCGGCGTCGCCGCCGACGAAATGGTGGTGGTGCGCGGCCTGCAGCGGCTGCGCAACGGCGTGCCGGTACAGATCACCGAAACCCAGCGTCCAACAGCCGGCTAGGACCCATCGCGCATGGTGCTGTCCGACCTTTCGATCAAGCGGCCGGTCTTCGCGCTGGTCATCTCGATGATGCTGGTGGTGCTGGGGCTGGCTGCCTACCGCAAGCTGCCGGTGCGCGAACTGCCCGACATCGACCCGCCCACGGTGAACGTCACCACCACCTATCGCGGTGCCGCCGCGCCTGTTGTCGAAAGCCAGGTCACCGAGATCATCGAGGCCGCGGTGGCGGGGATCGAGGGCATCAAGCGCATCACCAGCCAGAGCCGCGACGAGCGCAGCCAGGTGACCATCGAGTTCCGCCTGTCGCGCGGCGTGGACGTGGCGGCGAACGACGTGCGCGACCGCGTGGGGCGCGCGCTGGCCCGCCTGCCCACCGGCATCGAAACGCCCGTGGTGGCGAAGATCGATGGCGATGCGCGCGCCATATTGTGGGTCACCCTGATCAGCGACCGGCACAACGGCCTGGAGCTGACCGACCTGGCGCGCACCTACCTGTACGACCGGCTTTCCGTGGTCGAGGGCGTGGCCAGCCTGATCATCGCCGGCGAACGCCGCTTCGCCATGCGCATCTGGCTGGATCGCCAGGCCATGGCCGCGCGGGGCCTCACCACCCAGGACATCGAGGACGCGATCCGCCGCGAGAACGTGGAACTGCCCGGCGGCTGGCTGCAAAGCAGTGCCCGCGAATTCACCGTGCGCACCGACACAAGGCTTTCCACGCCCGAGCAGTTCCGCCTGGTGGTGGTCAGCCGCCGCGACGGCGTGCAGACGCTGCTGGGCGAGGTGGCGCGCGTGGAAATCGGCGCCGAGGAGGACCGCAACGAACTGCGCATCCAGCGCCAGGCGGCCGTGGGCCTGGGCATCCAGCGCCAGTCCAAGGCCAACACGCTGGAAGTGGCGCGCGCCGTCAAGGAGGAAGTGGCCCGCGTGCTGCCCACCCTGCCGCAGGGCGTGCAGGTGGTGTACGGCTACGATGAAAGCCTGTTCATCGCCCAGGCCGTGTACGAGGTGTTCCACGCCCTGGTGATCGCCATCGTGCTGGTGGTGGGCGTGATCTTCATCTTTCTGGGCAGCTGGCGCGCCACGCTGATCCCGACCGTGGCGATCCCGGTCTCGATCATCGCGTCCTTCATCGCCATGTCGGCCTTCGGCTTCTCGCTCAACATCCTCACGCTGCTGGGCCTGGTGCTGGCCATCGGCCTGGTGGTGGATGACGCGATCGTGGTGCTGGAGAACGTGCACCGCCGCATCGAGGAGGGCGAGCCGCCATTGCTGGCAGCCTGGCGCGGCAGCCGCCAGATCGCGTTTGCGGTGATCGCCACCACCATGGTGCTGGTGGCGGTGTTCGTGCCGATCAGCTTCATGGAAGGCAATACGGGCCGGCTGTTCACCGAATTCGGCCTGGCGCTGGCCGCCGCCGTGATCTTCTCGGGCATCGTCGCGCTGACGCTGACGCCCATGATGTGCTCGGTGCTGCTGCGCCCGCACAGCGAGGATGGGCTGGTGACCCGCGCCATGGCACCCGTGTTCCGCGGCATGAATGGCGGCTTCCGCTGGACGCTCGATCGCTGCCTGCGGGCTCCGCTGATCGTGCTGGCGGTGGCGGGCGTGATGTCGGCCTTTGCGGTCACGCTGTTCAACACCATCCCGAAGGAATTCGTGCCGACCGAGGATCGCGGCGTGGTGGTGGTGCCGATCACCGCGCCCGAAGGCGCCTCGGTTGCCTATACGCGCGAGCACGTGGCGAAGATCGAGGACCTGGTGTGGCCCTATCTGGAACGTGGCGAGGCGGCGATCATCCAGGGCACGATCGGTGGCTTCCAGCGTCCGCCGCAAAGCAACACCGCCAACGTGTTCATCCGCCTGGCGCCATGGGCGCAGCGCGAAAGGAAGCAGCAGGCGATCACGGCCGAGGTGCTGCCGAAGGTGCTGGCCATTCCCGGCGTGCGCGCCTTCGCGCTCAACCCGCCCAGCCTTGGCCAGTCGGGCTTCCAGGCGCCGCTGCAATTCGTGCTGCAGGGGCCGGACTACGACACGCTGGTGGAATGGCGCAACAAGCTGATGGAGCGCGCGCGGCAGAACCCCACGCTGCTCAACCTCGACAGCAACTACCGCGAAACGAAGCCGGAATTCCGCGTGGATATCGACCGCCGGCGCGCCGCCGAACTGGGCGTTTCCATCCAGGCGATCGGCCGCAGCATCGAAACCATGCTGGGGTCGCGCGAAGTGGGCGCCTACGTCGTGCGCGGCGAGGAATACAAGGTGCTGCTGCAGGCCCGGCCCGAGGACCGCATCACGCCGCACGACCTCAACAGCATCTTTGTACGCGGCAATAGCGGAAATGCGGGTGCTGCCAGCAGCACGATCGGGGCCGCGACCAACCAGCTGATCCCGCTGTCGAACCTGGTGACGCTGGAGGAACGCGCGCGGCCGCAGCAGTTGAACCGCGTCGATCGCGTGCGCAGCATCACCGTCACCGCCACGCCCGCGCCCGGCACCACGCTGGGCCAGGCGCTGGATGCGATGGATGCGTACGCCGCCGAGGTGCTGCCGGCCACCCACCGGCACACCTATGCCGGCCAGTCGCTGGAGTTCAAGGACAGCTCGACCGCGCTCTATTTCACCTTCGCGCTGGCGCTGGTGGTGGTGTTCCTGGTGCTGGCCGCGCAGTTCGAAAGCTTCATCCACCCGCTGATCATCCTGCTGTCCACGCCGTTGGCGCTGACCGGCGGGCTGCTGGCGCTGGCGGTGCAGGGCCTCACGCTCAACATCTTCAGCCAGATCGGCATGATTTTGCTGATCGGCCTGATGGCGAAGAACGGCATCCTGGTCGTCGAGTTCGCCAACCAGCTGCGCGACGAGGGCATGAAGGTGCGCGATGCCATCCTGGAGGCATCGGTGGTGCGGCTCAGGCCCATCCTGATGACCAGCATCGCCACCATCCTGGGCGCCGTGCCGTTGGCCATGGCGCACGGCGCCGGCGCCGAAAGCCGCGAAGCACTCGGCGTGGTGATCGTGGGCGGCATGGGGCTGTCCACGCTGGTGACCCTCTATGCCATCCCCGCGCTCTATCTGCTGCTGGCGCCGTTGACCAAGCCGATCGGCGCGATCGGGCGCGCGCTGTCCGACATGGAAAGCCGCGAGGCGCCGGCGCACGTGCATCACGGCGCCGCCGGCCACGCGGCACCCGCGCCGGCGGAGTGAGCGACGCGCCCATCCTCGTCGCCACGGATGCGCATGGCGTCGCGCGCGTTACGCTGAACCGCCCTGCCGTGAACAACGCCTATGACGGCGCCATGCTGGCCGCGCTGACCGACGGTGTCGCCGCCCTCGGCGCCAACCCTGCGGTGCGCGCCATCGTCATCACCGGTACCGGAAAACACTTCCAGGCCGGCGCCGATTTGTCATGGCTGGCCGCCATGGCCGAGGCGCCGCCGGACCAGGCCTTCGCCGCCGCCATGGGCACCACGGGGGCGATGAAGGCGCTGAACGAATGCCCCAAGCCCACGCTGGCGCTGGTGCATGGCGCCTGCTTCGGTGGTGGCGCCGGCATGCTGTGCTGCGTCGATGTGGCGATTGCCGCAAGCGACGCGCTGTTCGGCCTCACCGAGGTGCGGGTCGGCGTGGCGCCCAGCCCGATCAGCACGCACATGGTGCACGCCATGGGGTTGCGCCACACCCGCCGCTACGCGATCAGCGGCGAGCGCTTCGACGCGGCCGAGGCGCTGCGCATCGGCCTGGTGCACGAGGTGGTTGCACCCGACCAGCTTGCCGCGCGGGGCGAGGCGATCGTTGCCGAAATCCTGAAATCCGCGCCGGGCGCGATCGCGCGCACCAAGGCAAGTTTCCTGGCCGCCAACGGCCTGGTGCTGGAGGCCGCGCGCATACAACACCTGGCACATGACTCTTGGCTGCAGCGCGGCAGCCCCGAGGGCCGCGAGGGCCTGGCCGCGTTCCGGGCGAAGCGCACGCCGTCATGGGTGCCGGGCTGACCGACAATGCTTGTTCCGCCTGGCGGGAGCGCCTAAACTGAACCGTCCAGTTCAGTAGGCCGGGACGAAAAAAGTGCGCCGCGTGGTCGTCGCCCTGCTTGCCCTCGCCGTGCTTGGCGGTGGCGGCGCGGGACTTTGGTATTTCCAGAAGCAGAACGCGACCGCCAGCTTGCCTGCCGGCGGGCCGCCGCGCGGCGGCCCGCCCAATGCTGGCCCGGGGGGCGGCGTGCCGGTGGAAGCGGAAGCCGTGACCGTGCGCGCCATCGCCGACGAGATCACCGCCATCGGCACGCTGCGCAGCAACGAAAGCGTGGTGATCCGCCCCGAGATCGCCGGCCGCATCGTCGATTTCAACTTCCGCGAAGGCCAACCCGTGGCCAAGGGCACCGTGCTGGTGCAGTTCGACGACAGCGTGGCCCGCGCCGAGCTCGCGCAGGCCGAGGCGAATGCCGCGCTGGCCCGCGCCAATGCCGCGCGCAGCGAGGAGCTGTTCGCCCGCGGCGCCGGCAGCGCCCGCGCGCGCGACGAAGCGGTGGCCAATCTGCGCAGTACCGCCGCCGCGGTGGAACTCGGCAAGGCCAGGCTCGATCGCTACCGGATCCTGGCGCCGTTCGACGGCATTGTCGGCCTGCGTCGGGTTTCGCCCGGTGATTTCGTGCAGTCGGGCGCCGATGTGGTGAACATCGAAAGCATCGACCCGATCAAGGTCGATTTCCGCGTGCCGGAAACCCTGCTGTCCAGTGTGCGGCCGGGCCAGACGCTGGACCTGCGCGTCGATGCCTTCCCGCAGGCGGCCTTTCCCGGCCGCGTCTATGCCATCGACCCGGCGGTCGAGGCGGCGGGCCGCGCCGTGGTGATCCGCGCCGAGCTGCCGAATGCCGATGGCCGGCTGCGCCCCGGCCTGTTCGCGCGGGTGACGCTTGCGCTGGAGAGCTTCCCGCAGGCGGTGATGGTGCCCGAAACCGCCATCATCACCATTGCCGGCCGGGTGCTGGTGATGACCGTGGTCGATGGCAAGGCGGCGCCGCAGCCGGTCACGACCGGGTTGCGCGTCGGCCAGCTGGTGCAGGTGAAATCCGGCCTCAAGCCCGGCGACGTGGTGATCACCGCCGGCCACATGAAGGTGCAGCCCGGCACGCCCGTGGCCATCGCGGCACCGCCCGCCGCCACGCCGGCGCCGCGGGGCTGACGCGCCATGGTGCTGTCCACCCTTTCCATCCGCCGCCCGGTGCTGGCCACGGTGATGAGCCTGATGATCGTGCTGATCGGCCTGGTCGCCTATCAGCGCCTGCCGGTGCGCGAATATCCCAACATCGACGAACCCGTGGTGACGGTGGAAACCACCTATCGCGGCGCCAGCGCCGAGATCATCGAATCGCGCATCACCACGCCGCTGGAGGAAAGCCTTTCCGGCATCGAGGGGATCGAGGTGCTGTCGTCGATCTCCAGGCAGGAACGCAGCCAGATCACGCTGCGCTTCCGCACCACGCGCAACGCCGACAGCGCGGCCAACGACGTGCGCGACCGCGTGGCGCGCGTGCGCAACAACCTGCCCGACGAGATCGACGAACCCGTGGTGGCGAAGGTCGAGGCCGACGCGCAGCCCATCATCTACATCGCCTTCAGCAGCGACCGGCACAACAGCCTGGAGGTCACCGACATCGCCGACCGCCTGGTGAAGCCCAGGCTGCAAACGCTGGACGGCGTGGCCGAGGCGCGCCTGTTCGGCGCCCGCAAATTCGCGATGCGGCTGTGGCTCGATCCGGTGCGCATCGCCGCCTATGGCCTCACCGCCGCCGACGTGGAGAGCGCGCTGCGCCGGCAGAACCTGGAAGTGCCGTCGGGCCGGATCGAAAGCACCAATCGCGAGTTCAACGTGGTGGCCGAGACCGACATGCGCACGGTGGCCGAGTTCGAGCGACTGGTGATCCGCGAATCGCGCGGCTACCTGGTGCGGCTTTCCGACATCGGGCGGGTCGAGATCGGGCCCGAGGAAGAACGCGTGATCGCGCGCTTCAACGGCCGCCCCGCGGTTGCCATCGGCATCATCAAGCAAAGCACCGCCAACCCGCTGCAGGTCAGCCGCGGCGTGGCCGCCGCCGTGCCCGACCTGCCGCGCATCCTGCCCGAAGGCATGCGCGCGGACGTGGCCTATGACAGCGCCGTGTTCATCGACCGCGCCATCGCCAACGTCTTCAGGGTGATCTTCGAAGCGGTCGCCTTCGTGCTGGCGGTGATCTTCCTGTTCCTGCGCAGCGTGCGCGCCACGCTGATCCCGCTGGTGACCATCCCGGTGTCGCTGATCGGCGCGTTTGCCGTGATGTATGCGCTGGGCTTCACCATCAACACGCTGACCCTGCTGGCCTTCGTGCTGGCCGTGGGCCTGGTGGTGGACGACGCCATCGTCATGCTGGAGAACATCTCGCGCTACGTCGAACAGGGCATGAAGCCGTACGACGCCGCGATCAAGGGCGCCAACGAGATCGGCTTCGCGGTGGTGGCCATGACCTTCACGCTGGCGGCGGTGTATGTGCCGGTGGCGCTGCAAACCGGCCGCACCGGCCGGCTGTTCGTGGAATTCGCGCTGACGCTGGCGGCCACGGTGATCGTCTCCGGCTTCGTCGCGCTCACGCTGTCGCCGATGATGGCCTCGAAGCTGCTGAAGCACGAACAGAAGCACGGCGCCGTCTATCGCTTCGGCGAACGCATGCTGGACGGGCTTACGAACGGCTATCGCTGGTCGCTGCGCCAGGCATTGACGGCACGGGCACTGGTGCTTGCCATCGGCCTGCTGGCCGGGGCGTCGTCCTGGACCTTCCTGAACGTGCTGCGCAGCGAGCTCAGTCCGGTGGAGGATCGGGGCTTCGTGATCTCGATCGCGATCGCGCCGGAAGGCAGCACGCTGGACTACACCAGCCGCTACCTGCAACGGCTGGAAGCGACCGTGGCGGCCCGGCCCGAGGTGGCGCGCTACTTCGCGATCGCGGGCTTCCCGGTGGTCAGCCAGGCCATCATGTTCGCGGGGCTGCACCCGTGGGAGGAGCGCACGATCCGCCAGCAGGCGGTGACCGGCAGCCTGTTTCCCGCCTATTTCGCCAATCCGGGCGTGCTGGCCTTCCCGGTGAACCCGCCATCCTTCGGCCAGCGCGCCACCGAACGCCCCATCACCGTGGTGCTGCAGACCAGCGGCACCTATGCCGAGCTGCAGACCGCGGTCGATGCGATCATGACCGAGGCGCGGCGGTTTCCGGGCATGCTGAACCTCGATACCGATCTGCGTCTCAACAAGCCGCAGCTGCGCGTCACCGTGGATCGCGACAAGGTGCAGGCGCTGGGCATCAGCGAGGAGCAGATCGCGCGCACGCTGGAAACCCTGCTGGGCGGGCGCAAGGTCACGCAGTTCAAGCTGAACGGCAAGCAGTACGAAGTGGTCGTGCAGGTGGACAAGCCCGACCGCGCGAGCCCTTCCGACATGCGCGGCATCTTCCTGCGCGCCAATGACGGATCGCTGGTGCAGATGGAAAACGTGGTGCGCATCGAGGAAACCGTGGCGCCGCGCGAGCTGAACCATTTCAACAAGCTGCGCAGCGCCACCATCACCGCCAACGTGGCGCCCGGCTTCACCATGGGCGATGGCCTGACCTTCATCACCGAAACCGCTTCGCGCGTGCTGCCGCCTGGCATCCTGATCGACTTCGACGGGCAAAGCCGCGAATTCCGCAGCACCAGCAGCGGCATCGCCTTCACCTTCGTGCTGGCGTTGTTCTTCATCTACCTGGTGATGGCCGCGCAGTTCGAAAGCTTCGTGCACCCCTTCACCATCATGCTTTCGGTTCCTCTCGCCATAGCCGGCGCGCTGTTCGCGCTGTGGGCCACGGGGCAGACGCTGAACGTCTATTCGCAGATCGGGCTGGTGACGCTGATCGGCCTGATCACCAAGAACGGCATCCTGATCGTGGAATTCGCCAACCAGCTGCGCGAACAGGGCCGCAGCACCATGGACGCGATCGAGGAAGCGGCGTCGCTGCGGCTGCGTCCGATCCTGATGACCACGCTGGCCACCATCCTGGGCGCGGTGCCGCTGGCGGCGGCGGTGGGCGCGGGTGCGGAAAGCCGCCAGGCAATCGGCTGGGTGATCGTGGGCGGCATGAGTTTTGGCACGCTGTTCACGCTGTACGTGGTGCCGGTGGTGTATACGCTGCTGGCCGGACGCAGCCCGCGCCACGAACCCGCGGCCGTGCCTGCCCCGGCCGAGTGACCTTTACGCGCCCCCGGGGCCGATCCAGATTGCGTTCATGCAACTGTCATTCCTGACCTGGGCCGAAGCCCAGGCGGCGATCGAGAAATCCGCTCTGGTCATCGTGCCGATCGGCAGCACCGAACAGCACGGCCCGAACGGCCTGATCGGCACCGATGCGCTGAACGCGGAAGCCGTGTCGATCGCGGTCGGCCGCGCCACCGACACCATCGTGGCCCCGGTGATCAGCATCGGCATGGCGCAGCACCACCTGGCCTTCGCGGGATCGATCACGCTGCGCCCCAGCACCATGATCGCCTTCGTGTGCGACTATGTGTTCTCGCTCGCCCGCCACGGCGTGCGAAAATTCTTCTTCATCAACGGCCATGGCGGCAACATCGCGCCACTTTCCGCGGCGTTCAGCGAGATCTACGCGGCCGCCTCGCTCGATCCCGCAGGCCAGGTGCCGCGGCTGCGATGCGTGCAGCACAACTGGTTCGACCAGCCGGCGGTCAAGGCCTATGACGGGCCGGCCTTCGGCGAAAGGAACGGCAGCCATGCCACGGCCGCCGAGGTGTCCTTGACGCAGCATCTGTTTCCCGATGCGATCAAGCGGGTGACCATGGCCCCGGTCGTGCCCACGAAACGCCGCTTTACCGATGCGCGCGATTTCCGCGCGCTTCACCCCGATGGCCGGATCGGCGCCGAGCCCTCATTGGCCACGCCCGCGCACGGCAAGGCGCTGTTCGACGCCGCGGTAGGCGACCTTTCCGCCGCCGTGAGGGCCTTCGCCGCCGACCCAATATGAACCCAGCGGCACGAGGCTCTGACTCGTGCCGAGGCGCCGAAGGCGCCCGCGCCCCCATTGCTTCAAGGTTGGGGCGCGAGCCAAGCCGCCGGAGGCGGCGCCCGGCGTTTGAGGGCAGACAAGGACTCAATACCGACGGTCAATGCAATTGACCGTCGGTATGTCGGCCGGCCGCACCTTCCTGCGCGTCTCGCTGCCGCTCTGCGGCATCAGCTTCCTGAACCAGGCGGTGCGCACCGTCACCGCCGTGATCGGCCCCGAGATCGCGGTGGAATTCGGCCTGTCCGCCAGCGACCTGGGCCTGCTGGCCGCGGTGATGTTCGCGGCCTATGCGTGTGCGCAGATCCCCGTGGGCGTGGCGCTTGATCGCTACGGCGCTGGCGTGGTGCAGACGGTGCTGGGCGTCACCATCGCCGTCGGCTCGGCGATCTTCGCGACCGCGCAGGGTCTTGCGGGCCTGACGCTGGGGCGCATCGTCACCGGCGTCGGCATCGCCGCGGCGCTGATGGCGCTGATGACCGCGAACGCGCAGTGGTATCCGCGCGACCGCGTGGCCGGGGTGAACGGCGCCTGCGTGTGCCTGGGCGCGCTGGGCGCGCTGGCCGCGACCTGGCCGGTTTCCCTGGTGCTCCGGCACACCGACTGGCGCGGCGTGACCTGGGGCGTGGTGGTGCTGGCGGTCGCGGTCGCCGCCTGGGTGCGCGCCAGCGTGCCGGCCCGCCCGCCCGGGATCGAACCGCGCCGCACCACGCTGCGGGCCGAGCTCGCCACCGTGCTGGGCATCTACCGCAACGCAAAATTTTGGCGCGTCGTGCCGGCGGTGGCGATGCTGAGCGCGCTCAACTTCACCTGGCAGGGCCTGTGGGCCGGCCCCTGGCTGCGCGACGTCGCGGGCCTGGGCATCGAAGCCCGCGCCGGCGTGCTGTTCGCCTATGCCGCGGGCCTGGCCAGCGGGTCGCTGCTGGTCGGCTGGGCGGCCAGCCGGCTGACCCGCGCCGGGCTGGACGCCATGGTGGTCGTGACCGGCGCGATGTTCGGGCTGATGGCCGTGCAGGCGCTGCTGATGCTGCGCCCCGTCTCAGGCCTGTCCGTGCTGTGGGCGGCCTTCGCTTTCCTCGCGGCCGCCGGGTCGGTCGGCTACACCGTGATCGCGCAGACATTCCCGCTGGCCGTCACCGGGCGGGTTTCCACCGCGATCAACGCCTACATGCTGGCCAGCGTCTTCCTGCTGCAGACCGCGATCGGCCGGGTGCTGGATTTCTGGCCGCGCACCGAAGCGGGTGGCTGGGCACCGCAGGGCTACACGGCCGCACTGGGCCTGTCGCTGGTGGTGCAGGCGGCCATGACCGCCTGGATGCTGTGGCCGCGCGCGCCACGTTCCGCGCCGGCGGATCATCCCGTATAAGCGGGGGCCGATCACCGCAGGGGACCATGCATGCCGACCACCGCCAAGGCCCAGACGCAAGCGCCCGCCATCAGCGGCGGGCGCATGCTGGCGCAGCAGCTGGCGCTGCACGGCGCCGACACCGTGTTCGCCGTGCCCGGCGAAAGCTACCTGGACCTGCTGGATGGCCTGTATGACGTGCGCGACCAGGTGCGCCTGATCACCTGCCGCTTCGAAGCAGGTGCCGTGAACATGGCGGAAGCCTACGGCAAGCTGACCGGCAAGCCGGGCGTGGCCATCGTCACGCGCGGCCCCGGCGCCTGCCATGGCGCGATCGGCCTGCACACCGCGCAGCAGGATTCCACGCCGCTGATCATGCTGGTCGGCCAGATCCCCTCGGACGAGATGGACCGCGATTCGTTCCAGGAAATCGACTACCGAAAAATGTTCGGCTCGATCGCGAAATGGACCACGCAGATCGACCAGGCCGAGCGTATTCCGGAAATCATGCACCGCGCCTTCCACGTGGCGGTCAGCGGCCGGCCAGGCCCGGTGGTGATTGCATTGCCCGAGGACATGCAGCTGGCCAGGGTGGTGGTCGATCCCGGCCGCCGCTACCAGGCGCCGGTGCCGCATTGCGATCCGGGCCAGGTGGCGGCGATGCGCGCCATGCTGGCCAAGGCGCGGCGCCCGCTGGTGCTGCTGGGCGGCAACGCCTTCTGGACCGATTCCGGCCGCGCCGATATCCAGGCCTTCGCCGAGGCCAACCGCCTGCCGGTGGCGGTGGGCTTCCGCCGCCAGGCGGCCTTCGATGGCACATCGCAAAGCTTCGTCGGCGACATCGGCGTGGGCCCCGACCCTTCGCTGATCGCCCGCGCGCGCGAGGCGGATTTCATCCTGGCCGTCGGCACGCGGCTTTCCGAGTCGATCACCCAGGGCTACACGCTGTTCGACCTGCCGCGGCCCGCGCAGACCATCGTGCAGGTGTTTCCCGATGCCGGCGAGATCTCCCGCGTGTTCCAGACCGACCTGGGCATCTGCGCGGATGTGAACCTGTTCGCCGCCGCCGCCCGCGCCATGCCGGCGGTGGAGTCCTCGGGCTGGGTGAAGTGGACCGCGGAATTGCGCAGCCTGCGCGAAGCCGGGCGCGAGCCGCCCAACTATCCGGGGCCGCTGAACCTCGCTTTGTGCATGCGCGCGCTGGAGAAGCTGCTGCCGCCGGACTGCGTGCTGACCACCGATGCCGGCAACTTCGCCGGCTGGGCCACGCGCTTCCTCAATTTCGGCCCACGCCAGCGCTATATCGGCCCCAGCAACGGCGCGATGGGGTATGGCGTGCCGGCGGTGATCGCGGCCAAGGTCATGGAACCCGACCGCATGGCGCTGTGCTTCGTGGGCGATGGCGGCTTCCTGATGACCGGGCAGGAGATCGCCACCGCCTTCCATCACGGCGTGAACCCGATCGTGTTCGTGTTCAACAACCAGATGTACGGCACCATCCGCATGCACCAGGAACGCGACTATCCGCACCGCGTGTCGGGCACCACGCTGACCAATCCCGACTTCCAGAAATTCATCGAGGCCTTCGGCGGCCATGGCGAGATCGTGGCCACGACCGAGGAGTTCCAGCCTGCCTTCGAGCGTGCGGTGGCCAGCGGCAAGCCGGCGCTGATCGAGCTCCGCGTCGATCCGGACCAGCTGGGCACGCGTGCCACCATCTCGGGCCTGCGCGCCAAGGCGAAAACCGAAGGGCGCGTGCCGGCCGCCCCGCCGCTGCGCGAGGTGAAGCCGAAGCCGCGCGGCCGCACCGCGCGGGCACCGGCGAAGCCGAAGCGGTAGATCGGCGCCATCGTCACAGGGAGGACATGATGCATCTGCAGGGGCTCGACCACGTCAATGTGCGCTGCGACGCAGCACAACTGCCCGCCATGGTGGCGTTCTGGTCGGATGTGCTGGGTCTGCGCAACGGCGCGCGCCCGGCCTTCGATTTTCCCGGCGCGTGGCTATACCTGGGCGAGCAGCCGGTGGTGCATCTTTCGGGGCGCAATCCGGTGGCGAAGGGCGCGGGCGAGCGCGCTTCCCCGGTCGACCACGTGGCGTTCAATGCGCGCGACATCGTGGCCACGCGCGACCGGCTGAGGCGCGCGAACGTTGCCTGGCAGGAACAGACCGTGCCGGGTGGACAGCGCGCGCAGATTTTCCTGACCGACCCGGCCGGCACCCGCGTGGAGCTGTTGTTCGACCTGGCGTGCGAGGCTCAGTCGTCGTCGTAGTGCCGACGGTGATGCCGGCCGTAGCGCGTGGCATAGCCCCAGCCTGGCCGCCAGCCAGGGCCAGGGTCGTACAGCGCATTATAGTGGCGCAGGTGCGCGGCATAGCCCGGCCGATAGCCCCAGCTCGGCTCCCAGCCTGGCCGCCATCCAGGGCCAGGGCCGTACAGCGCATCGTGGGGCAGGTGCGCGCGGTCGTACGGGCGATTGTCCGGATAGACAGCGCAGGCACTGATCGCGGTCCCCGCCAGCAGCAGGGCAAGCAATCGGGGCAGCAGGCGCGGCATCGAACCCTCCCGGCACGGCGCCAATAGGGTGGCGCGCGGCCGATGGTGATCAGGCCAGTCGCGGGTGGTGGCAGGGTGGCGGGTCCAAGGTGATTTTTGGGCAGCGCCCGCTACGCCACGCGGCGGCCTTCGCGCCACACCTGGATCACGTGCGGCGCGGCATCGGCGATATGCACCTGCACCAGGTCGGCGCGCAGGCCGGGCGCGATGCGGCCGCGATCGGCAAGCCCGACCATCGCGGCGGGCTTTGCGGCCATCGTCGCCACCGCGTCGTGCAGCGCCATGCCCATGCGGTCATGCAGCCGCCAGGCGGCGACCAGCATGGATGCGGGCACGTAGTCGGACGCGAAGGCATCGACCAGCCGATCCGCGACCAGTGCGGCCGCGCCCACGTTGCCGCTGTGGCTGCCGCCCCGCACCAGGTTGGGCGCGCCGGCGATGATCGTCATGCCCTCGGCGCGCGCCGTGGCCGCCGCCTCGTGCGTCACCGGAAATTCCGAAATGGCGATGTGCCGTGCGGCCGCGTCCCGCACATCCTCGGGCAGCCGGTCGTCGTGGCTGGCCACGGGAATGTTGCCCTTGGCGGCGCGTGCGATCAGCGCGTCTCGGTTCGGGGCACTCACCCGCGCGCGGGTTTCCTGGCGGCGGGCGATATAGGTCTCGGCCTCCGCCTCGGTCAGGCCCAGGTTGCGCGCGTTCTTCTTCTTCCACTTCGCCACGTCGGGGTACTGGCCGGTGCCGGGCGTGTGGTCCATCAAGGACACGAGGCGGATCATGGGGTCGGGCACATAGTTGTCGAACATCTCGACCACGCCTTCCACGCTGACCTCGCAGCGCAGATGGATGAAGTGCTCCGCGCGCAGCAGGCTGCGCGGGCCCAGCGCCCGCAGCTCGCCCATGGCGTCGCGAAAAATCTTGTCGCGCCCGTCATGCCATTCGACCTCGCCCACGCACAGGCTGTCGAACACCGTGGTGATGCCGCTGGCGGCCACCTGGGCGTCGTGCGCCAGCAAGGCCGCGCGCGGTTCCCAGTGCACGCCGGCGCGCGGCATCATGTGCTTTTCCAGCGCATCGGTGTGCAGATCGACCAGGCCCGGCAGCAGGAAATCCCCGCCCAGGTCGTCGGCCCAGGGTGCCGGCGACCGGCCCCGATCGACCGCGACGACGCGGCCCGCGTTCACCACCACGGTGCCGTCGAACACGCCCTCCGGCCCGACGATCCTGGCGTTGGTGAAGACCGTCTCGCGCATCAGGCCGCCTGGGCGAGCGGCACGACCTCGTGCAGCCGATCCGCCACGGCGGCGCGTACCGCCGCGTCGTGGAAGATGCCGACGATCGCGGCGCCGCGCGCCTTCGCGTCGTTGACCAGCGCCAGCACCACGTCGCGGTTCGCGGCATCCAGCGACGCGGTCGGCTCGTCCAGCAGCAGGATCGGATAGGGCCAGGCCAGGCCGCGCGCGATGTTCACCCGCTGCTGCTCGCCGCCCGAGAAGGTGGCCGGCGGCAGGTCGCGCAGTTTCGCGGGGATGTTGAGGCGGGCCAGCAGCGCATCGGCCCGCGCGGTGGCCTCGTTGCGCGGCACGCCGTTGGCCACCAGCGGGTCGGCCACCACGTCGCGGGTGGCCACGCGCGGGATCACGCGCAGGAACTGCGACACGTAGCCCAGCGTGCGGCGGCGGATCGCGGTCACCGCGCGCGGCCCGGCGGCCAGGATATCCACCAGCGCGCCCTCGTGGCGGATTTCTATGCGGCCGGCCTGCGGGATGTAGTTGCCATAAAGCGCGCGCAGGAAGGTGGACTTGCCCGCGCCGGACGGTCCCGCCAGCGCCACGCATTCGCCGGCGAACACGGCCAGTGCGGCATCGCGCAGCACCGGCAGCCTGGCCCCGCCTTGCAGGTGCAGCGTGAAGGTCTTGGTCAGGCCGGAGACGGCGATGGCGGGCGCGGGCGCGCTCATGCGGTCAACACGGAACTGACCAGCAGCTGCGTGTACGGCGCCTGCGGATCGTCCAGCACCTGGTCGGTGAGCCCGGTTTCCACGATCCGCCCACCCTGCATCACCACCGTGCGATCCGCCAGCAACCGTGCCACGGCCAGGTCGTGCGTGACGATCACGGTTGCGAGCGAAAGCTCGTGCGTGAGCCGCCGGATCAGGTCCAGCAGCCTGGCCTGCACCGACACGTCAAGCCCGCCGGTGGGTTCGTCCATGAACACCAGGCGCGGGCGGGTCACCAGCACCCGCGCGATCTGCAGCCGCTGCTGCATGCCGCCGGAGAATTTGCGCGGCGGGTCATCGACCCGGTCGGCGGGAATTTCCACGCGCGCCAGCCAGTCGATCGCGGCGGCGCGGATATTGCCCCAGTGCCGGTCGCCCGCGGCCATCAGCCGCTCGCCGATATTGCCGCCGGCCGAGACCGCCATGCGCAGCCCGTCGCGCGGGTTCTGGTGCACGAAACCCCATGCGCCGCGCGCCAGGCTTTTTCGCGCGGGTTCGCCGATGGCGTGGATGTCGTGGCGGTCGTACACCACGCTGCCGCTGTCGGGTATCAGGTCGCCGTGCAGCACGCGCAGCAGCGTGGTCTTGCCGGATCCGCTTTCGCCGACCACCGCCAGCACCTCGCCCGGCCAGACCTGCATCGAAACACCATCCAGCGCCGCGATGCGGCCGTAGCGCAGGTGCAGGTCGCGCGCGACCAGGATGGGCGCCTCGTTCATTCGGCGGCTTCCAGCGCATGCCCGGCCTGCGCGCCGCGATGGCCGGCGGCGCGGCGGGTTTCGCAGTGGTCGGTGTCGCTGCACACGAACAGCCTGCCGCCGCGGTCATCGACGATGACCTCGTCCAGGTAGCTGTCGGGCGCGCCGCACAGGTCGCAGCTGCGCTGGGCGCGCCAGGGGTGGAAGGGGTAGTCCTCGAAGGCCAGGCTTGCGACCGGGGTGAAGGGCGGCACGGCGTAGATGCGCTTCTCGCGCCCCGCGCCGAACAATTGCAGCGCCGGGCTCATGTGCATTTTTGGATTGTCGAAGCTGGGAATGGGCGACGGCGCCATGACGTAGCGGCCATCGACCAGCACCGGATAGTCATAGGCCAGCGTGATGCGGCCGTGGCGCGCGATGTCCTCGTACAGCTTCACATGCATCAGCCCGTAATCGGCCATGGCGTGCATGCGGCGGGTCTCCGCCTCGCGCGGCTCCAGCTTGCGCAGCGGTTCCGGCTGCGGCACCTGGTAGACGATGGTCTGGGAAGCGGTCAGCGATAACTCCGGGATGCGGTGGCGGGTCTGGATCACGGTGGCATCCGCCGTGCGCTCGGTGGTGGCGACGCCCGCGGTGCGGGCGAAGAAGGCACGGATCGACACCGCGTTGGTGGTGTCGTCGGCGCCCTGGTCGATCACCTTCAACACATCGGTCGGGCCCAGGATCGCGGCCGTCACCTGCATGCCGCCGGTGCCCCAGCCATAGGCCAGCGGCATTTCGCGCGACGCGAACGGCACCTGGTAGCCCGGGATCGCCACCGCCTTCAGCAAGGCGCGCCGCAGCATGCGCTTCGTTTGTTCGTCGAGATAGGCGAAGTTGTAGTGGGCGTCGTGGGTCATTCCGCGGCCCTCGGCATGGTGCGATCCAGCGCCTCGGCCCGCAGCCTGCGGATCAGCTCCAGCTCGCTCTGGAAATCGACGTAGTGCGGCAGCTTCAGATGCTGCACGAAGCCCGATGCCTCGACGTTGTCGGTGTGGCTGAGTACGAATTCCTCGTCCTGGGCAGGCGCGGTCACGTCCTGGCCAAGCTCACGCGCCATCAGCGCGCGATCCACCAGCGCCATGCCCATCACCTTCCGTTCGTTGTGGCCGAAGGCCAGGCCATAGCCGCGCGTGAACTGCGGCGGTTCGGTGCGTGACCCCGTGAACTGGTTGACCATCTGGCACTCCGTGACCGCGACGTCGCCGAGATCGACGGCAAAGCCCAGCTCCTCCGGCACCAGCTCGACCGCGACGGTGCCGTAGCGGATTTCGCCCACGAAGGGGTGCGCGCCGCCATAGCCGCGCTGCGTGGAATAGCCCATGGCCAGCACGAAGCCTTCGTCGCCGCGCGCGAGATTTTGCAGGCGTGCGGATCGGTCGGCGGGGAAGCTCAGCGGGGCGCGCGTGAGGTCGGTGGGCTCGGCGCCGTCATCCGGCTCGCGCCGCATCAGATTTTCCCGCGCCAGCAGTTCCGTCACGCGCGGACTGGGCGCGGCATCGGGTTCGCCGCGCGGGGCAGGGGGCACGCTGGCCTCGGCCAGCAGCGCGAAATCCAGCAGCCGGTGCGTGTAGTCGTAGGTCGGGCCCAGCACCTGGCCGCCCGGCAGGTCCTTGTAGGTGGCGCTGATCCGGCGTTGCAGCAGCATGGCGGCGGTATCCACCGGCGCGCTCACGCCGAAGCGCGGCAGCGTGGTGCGATAGGCGCGCAGCAGGAAGGCTGCCTCCTGCAGATCGCCCTGCGCCTGCTTGACCGCGAGCGCCGCGAGGCCCCGATCGTACAGCGCGCCTTCCGCCATCACCCGATCGACGGCCAGCGCCAGTTGCGCGGCGATCTGGTCGGTCGAGATTTCCGGCACCGAGGGATCGCCGCGCCGTGCCTCGGCCAGTACGGCGTGGCTGGCCGCGATCGCCTTGGCGCCGCCCTTGACCGCGACATACATCAGCCGCGCTCGACACGGGTGGTGCGCGGCAGGCACAGCGTCTGCCGCCCCGCCACCAGGATGCAATCCACGCCGCGCGGAAATTTCTGGCGATTGGCGGCGCGCTCGGCCAAGAACTGCTCCGGCAGGCCGGCGACCTGCACGGTGCAGGTGCCGTCGATGCCGGGGCCTTCGAGCCGCAGTGCGGGTCCGATGCCGAAGCCGCCAACGGTCAGCACCAGCGTGGCCGAGCGGTCGGGGTACTGGTCGTCGCCCGCGTCCAGCGCGCCCATCGCCGGCGGCGTGCGCATCGCGAAGACGAACGAAGCAGCACCCGGCTCATCGACGATCCGGCAGCCGCAATGGAAGCGCAGCCACGCGGCCGCAGCGCGTGCGGCATCATCCAGCCAGACCGGCGTATCGCCGTCGCACAGCGCCAGCGCCACGCAGGCAGCGGCGGGTTGCAGCCCCAAAGGCGCCTCGGGCAGTTCCGGCAGGGTGGCGATGCGGCCCGGCCGCGCCATGGCATCCAGCAGCGCGCGGAACGCGGCCTGCGCATCCAGCACGGGGTCGGCGAAGCCGGGGGACAGCAGCGCGCTCATCCCATCCGCACCATGCCGAAGAATTCCACCCGCGTTGCTGCGGCCTTGGCGGCAATGTCGGCGCGCGACGCCGCCTGGGCCTGGGCCAGCGGGCCGGTCACGCGCTGCGCCAGCGCCGCGTCGTGCTGGAACAGCGCATCCAGCACCGCGGCATGCTCGGCCGCGTCGCGATCCCGCCCCAGGCGCCAATGATGGCCCACGGTGCCATCGGCCAGCCGCACCGAACAGCGGGTCACGGTGGCCTCGCCCAGATTGAACCGCCCGCCATCGCCGCCCATGCGCGCCTGCACCATGGTCATGCCGATTTCCGGGCCGCGCAGGCGCGTCCAGGCCGGGCGGGCGGGCAGGGCGGCGATGGCGCAAGCCATCGCCGCGGCATCGGCGCGGGCCAGCGTGGCCATCCATGCCTGGCGGGGGAGAATTTCGGACGGGTTCGAAATAGGTATAGACAACCGATCATTCCTACATCTACGCTGGCCGCACCCTAACAAGCCCCGCGCCCCGTCGCCATGAAGTTTCCGTGACCCGCCCAGTCTTCGCTGCCCCGAAAGGCCCTGCCCTGGTCGAACGCGGCGGCGGCATCACGCTGTGGCGCCAGATCGCGCAGCTGCTGCAGGCCGAGATCGCGGCCCTGCCCCCCGGCCAGCGCCTGCCCACCGAGGCCGAGCTGTCCGCCCGCTTCACCGTCAACCGCCATACCGTGCGCCGCGCCATCGAGGACCTGGAGCGGCGCGGCCTGATCCGCGTGGAGCAGGGCCGCGGCAGCTTCGTGGCCGAGGAAACCATCGACTACCGGCTGTCGCCACGCACCCGCTTCAGCGAAACCATCGCCCGCGACCAGCGCGAGCCATCAAGCCGCATCCTGCGGGTGGCGCGCATTCCGGCGACCGAGGAAGCGGCCGCGGCCCTTCGGCTGCGCCGCGGCACCGGGCTGTGGCTGGTCGATCGGCTGGGCCTGGCCGATGGCCGGCCGGTGTCCCTGGGCGCGCATCATTTTCCGGCCGCGCGCTTCCCGCAGCTTGGCCCCGCGATCGAGGCGGGGCGCACCATCAGCCAGGCGCTGGCGGATGGCGGCGTGGCCGACTACACGCGCCGATCCACCCGCATCAGCGCCCGCCTGCCCACGCCCGAGGAGGCGGAGCTGCTGGCCCAGCCGCGCGGCCGCGCGCTGCTGACCACCGAGGTCGTCAATATCGACGAAGCAGGCGTTCCCGTGGAATACGGCGTCGGCCGCTACCCGTGCCCGCGCGTGCAACTGCTCGTGGAGTTCTGATGCTGACCTTCGAGGGTGCGCGCGTATTGCTGCCGGACAGCGAGGCCGACGCGGCCGTGTCCATCGCGGATGGCACGATCGCCGCCATCGGCGGCGTGGCGCGCGCGGAAAAATTCGACGCAACCGGCTTGGTGCTGGCGCCCGGCCTGGTCGATCTGCATGGCGATGCGTTCGAGCGCAGCGTGCAGCCGCGCCCCGGCGTTTCGCTGCCCATGGACATCGCGCTCGCCGATGCCGATGCGCAGGCCGCCGCCAGCGGCATCACCACCGTGTTCCATGGCGTGACGCTCAGCTGGGAGCCTGGGCTGCGCGGCGGGGAAGCCTTCACCGCGCTGCTGGATGGGCTGGATCGGCTGCGCCCGCACGCGGCGGTGGATCACCGCGTCCATCTGCGCATGGAAACCATCGCGCCCGACGAAGCACCGCTGGCGCTGGCCGCCATCGCGGCCGGCCGCGTGCACATGGTGGCGGTGAACGACCACACCGCGGCGATCCGCAGGAAGGCGGTGGATCCCGCCAGCGCCGCCGCCTACGCCAAGCGCTCCGGCCTGTCGCCCGCCGCCGTGCTGGCCAAGGCCGAGGCGATGCTGGCGCGCGAGGCCGAGGGCCACGCCGCCCTGGCGCAGGTGCTGGCGGCGGCGCGGGCGAAGCACATCGCGATTGCCAGCCATGACGACGAAACCCCGGAAATCCGCGCGCAGTGGCGCGCGCAGGGCGCCGCGATCTGCGAATTCCCGATGAACGACGCAACCGCTCGCGCCGCCCGCGCCGCGAACGAGCACGTGGTGATGGGCTGCCCCAACGTGGTGCGCGGCGGCAGCCACCTGGGCTGGCACAGCGCCGAGGCCATGGTGCGCGAGCAACTGTGCGACGTGCTGGTCAGCGACTACGTATGGGGCGCGATGCTGCCGGCCGCATTCCGGCTCGCCCAGGGCGCGGTGCCGGGGCTGGCGGTGGCGTGGCGCCTGGTCTCGTCCAGCCCCGCCGATGCGGTGGGGCTTGCTGATCGCGGCCGGATCGCGCCGGGGCAGCGTGCCGACCTGGTGCTGGTCGATTCGAACGGGCCGGTGCCACGGGTGGTCGCCACCTTCGTTGCCGGCCGCCCGGCCTATCTCGGCCCCGGCATGCAGGCGCGCTTTCGCCAACCCGTCATGGTGGCGTAACCTAACGGTCACCGTTTTGGGCCGCCCGCCTTGCTATCAGGGGCGCGCCACACAGGGACCGTTTGCATGCTTGAACTCCAGGGCCTCACGCGGAAATTCGGCGCCAAGACCGCCGTGGACCAGGTGACCTTGCGCATCCCCGACGGCCAGATGGTCGGCGTGATCGGCCGCTCGGGCGCCGGCAAATCGACGCTGCTGCGCCTGATCAACCGGCTGGCCGAGCCGACCGCCGGAAAAATCCGCTTCGACGGCACCGAGGTCACCGCGCTGTCCGGCCAGGCGCTGCGCGACTGGCGCACGAAATGCGCCATGATCTTCCAGCAGTTCAACCTGGTGGGAAGGCTCGATGTTCTCACCAACGTGCTGGTCGGGCGGCTCAATCACCGGCCGACCTGGAGTTCGCTGCTGCGGCTGTTCTCGGCCCAGGAACGCGCCATGGCGATCCGCACGCTGGATCGCTTTGATCTCGCCGACCAGGCCTTGCAGCGGGCGGATACGCTGTCCGGCGGGCAGCAGCAGCGCGTGGCGATCGCGCGCGCGCTGATGCAGGAACCCCGCATCATGCTGGCCGACGAACCCATCGCGTCGCTTGATCCGCGCAACGCCAAGATCGTGATGGATTGCCTGCGCGCGGTGAACGGCAGCGACGGGCTGACCGTGATCGTGAACCTGCACACGCTGGATACCGCGCGGCAATATTGCGACCGCATCGTCGGCATGGTCGCCGGCCGCGTGGTGTTCGACGGCACGCCCGGGCAGCTCACGCCCGAAATGGTGCGCCTGATCTATGGCGTGGCCGAGGACGAGATCGACGATGCCGAGGCGATGACCAGCACGTCGATCAACCTGCGCCGCGCTGTCGCCTAGGCGTCACAAATCTGGCATCCTTCGGCAATCCTGCCGGAGGGGATGCTTGCCATGATCACGCGCCGTTCGCTGCTTGCCACCGTTGCCGCCGCGCCGTTCGCGGCTTTCGCCCAGCCCACGCAACTGCCCGCGCCGGGCAAGCGCCCGTGGGCCGCGCAAATCCCTGTCTTGCGCATAGGAATCCTGGGCGGCGAGAACGAGGCCGACCGGCTGGGCCGCTACGGCGCCTATGGCAAGCTGCTGGAGGACACGTTCGGCGTGCCGGTGCGGCTGTTCAATGCCGCCGACTATGCCGGCGTGGGCCAGGCCTTTGCCGCCAAGCAGATCGAGTTGGCCACCATGGCGCCGGTCGCCTATGCCGGGGTGTGGATGGACACGAATGGCGGCATCGAGCCGATCCTGGTGACGCAGGAAGCGGATGGCAGCACCAGCTACATCGCCGCCATGTATGTGCGCGCCGACAGCGGCATCACCGATATCCAGGGCCTGCGCGGCAAGGCGATGGGCTGGGCCGATCCGAACAGCGCCAGCGGCTACGTGATTCCGCGCGCGGAGCTGCGCGCCATCGGCATCGACCCGGAGCCGGGAAAATTCTTCGCCCGCGCCGGTTTTGCCGGCGGCCACGAACAGGCGGTGGTGGCGGTGCTGCAACGCCAATACGACGCCGGCGTGACCTGGGTGTCGGGCCTGGGCGATCCGGCGCAGGGCTTTACCCGCGGCGTGCTGCGCAGCATGGTCGAGAAGAACATGCTGGACATGAAGGATTTGCGCATCATCTGGACCAGCCGCCCGATCCAGAACGGCCCCATCGCGGTGCGCAGCGACCTGCCGGCCGCCTTCAAGGAGGACATGATAAACTTCCACATGGCGCTGCCCAAGGCCGCGCCCGAGGTGCACCGCGCCATCGAACGCGGCAGCTCGATCGGCTGGGTGCGCACGAAGCACGAGGACTATGCGGTGTTCGTGGACATGCGCCGGGCCGAGGCCGCGGCCAGGCGCGCGCGCTGAGCCGTCACCGAATCGCAATCGCACTGTCATCGGGCTGACGCGGATCGGCGGCTAACTCGTCTCCATCATCTCGGGAGACGATGCCATGCTGACCCGCCGCCTGATGCTGGGCGCCGCCGCGGCGCTACCTGCCGCTGCACGTGCGCAAACCGCCTTCCCCGCCACCGGCAAGCGTGCCTGGGCCGCGCAGGTGCCGGTGATCCGCATCGGCCTGCTGGGCGGCGAGAACGAGAGCGACCGGCTGGGCCGCTACGGCGCCTATGCAAGACTGCTGGAAGACACGTTCGGCGTGCCCGCAAGGCTGTTCCCGGCGGCCGACTATGCCGGGGTGATGCAGGCCTTCAGCGCCAAGCAGATCGAGCTCTCCAGCATGGGCCCGGCCGGCTATGCGGGGGTGTGGATGGACACCAACGGCAATGTCGAGCCGCTGGTGGTGGCCAAGGAACGCGACGGCAGCATCAGCTACATCAGCGTCATGGTGGTGCGCGCCGACAGCGGCATCACCAGCCTTGAGACCATGCGCGGCCGGTCGCTGGCCTGGGCCGATCCGAACAGCACCAGCGGCTACCTGATCCCGCGCTTCGAACTGCGCGAGGGCGGCATCGACCCCGAGGCAGGGAAGTTCTTCGGTCGCACCGGCTTCGGCGGCGGCCACGAACAGGCCGTGGTGGCGGTGGTGCAGAAGCAGTACGACGCCGCCGTGACCTGGGCCAGCGGCCAGGGCGAGGAAAGCCAGGGTTTCTCCCGCGGCAATCTGCAGGCCATGGTGGCCAAGGGCATGCTGGACATGAAGGACCTGCGCATCATCTGGAAGTCGCGCCCGATCCTGAACGGCCCGCTGACCGTGCGGAAGGACACGCCCGACGCCTTCCGGGAGGACATGCGCGCCTTCCACCTGGCACTGCCCGCCGCCCACCCCGCGATCTACGAACAGATCGAGCGCGGCGGCGGCCAGGGCTACCAGGCGGTCAGGCACGAGGATTTCCAGCTGTTCATCGACATGCGCCGCAGCGAAGCCGCCGCCCGCCGCAACCGCTGATCGCGGCGTGACGTGGCCCGTGGGGCCGGGCATGCTGTGCCCGGCCCTTCGCATGCGCACATGACGACAACCGCCACCGCCGCCGCCATTCCCCGCATCGAGGCGGACTTCCAGGCTGCGCGCCGCACCCGCCGCCAGGCCACGCTGTTCTATGGCGCGATCTTCCTGGCCTGCCTGCTGGCCGCCGGCTGGATCAGCGAGGTCAGCCCCCGCGCGCTGGCCGATGGCCTGCCGCGGGTGGGCGAGTATTTCTGGCGCATCCTGCCGACACTGCGGACAGACGTGCTGTTCCACGGCACCAAGACCGAAGGCAGCCTGGCCTACTGGATGTACCGGCTCGACCTGTGGGCCTGGATGCTGTTCGAAACCAGCCAGATGGCGGCGCTCGCCACGCTGCTGGGCGGCGTGGGCGGCTTCGCGCTGAGTTTTCCGGCCAGCCGCAACCTGATGCCCCGGAACCCCTGGCTCTACGCCTTTACCCGGCGTTTCCTGGAACTGTTCCGCACCGTGCCCGACATCGTCTACGCGCTGATCCTGGTCTGGGCCTTCGGCGTGGGGCCGCTGGCGGGGATCCTCGCGATCGCGCTGCACACCGTCGGCGCGCTGGGAAAACTCTTCGCCGAAGTGGTCGAGAACGCCGACATGAAGCCGTGGGACGGCGTGGTGAGTTCGGGCGGCACCTGGCTTGCCGGCGTGCGCTTCGCCATCCTGCCGCAGGTCATTCCCAACTTCCTGAGCTACCTGCTGCTGCGCTTCGAGATCAACGTGCGCGGCGCCAGCGTGATCGGCTTCGTCGGCGCCGGCGGCATCGGCCAGGAGATCTACTACGTGATCTCGCAGAACGAGTATTCCGACATCTCGGCCATCGTGGTGCTGGTGATCCTGACCGTGTTCGCGATCGACCTGGTCAGCGAGCGGCTGCGCCACCGCGTGATCGGCGGTGGCCGATGATGACCCCGGCCGAGGTCGCGGCGCTGCGTGCCCGCATGCCGCGCGCCTTCGGGCGCACGCCCTTGGGCAACGTGGTGTTCTGGGGCGGCTGGGTGCTGTTCGTGCTGTGGCTGGGCACGCTGCTGTGGTGGTTCGATTTTTCGCCCGCGCGCATCTGGAACGGTCTTGGCGGCCTGTTCACCATCATCCGGCTGATGATCCCGCCCAGCCCGGGCGACCATTTCGGCGACATCCTGAAGGGCCTGGGCGAAAGCGTCGGCATGGCCTTCCTGGGCACCGTGCTGGCCGCGGTGCTGGCCGTGCCGCTGGGTGTGCTGGGGGCGCGCAACGTGGTGACCAGCGCGGTGATCCATTTCAGCCTGCGCCGCCTGTTCGACAGCGTGCGCGGCATCGACACGCTGATCTGGGCCCTGGCCTATGTGCGCGCCGTGGGGCTGGGGCCGCTGGCCGGGGTGCTGGCGATCTTCACCGCCGACCTGGCCGTGTTCGCGAAACTCTATGCCGAGGCGATCGAGAATGCCGAGCCGAAACAGGCCGAGGGCGTGCACAGCACGGGTGCGGGCCGCGCCCTGGTGGTGCGCTTCGGCCTGATCCCGCAGGTGATGCCGGTGATGCTGGCGCAGGCGCTGTATTTCTTTGAAAGCAATGTGCGCAGCGCCGCCATACTGGGCGTGGTCGGCGCCGGCGGCATCGGCCTGCAGATCGCCGAGCGCATCAAGGTGCGCTACTGGGACGAGGTGCTGTTCATCATCCTGCTGATCCTGGTGACGGTGGCGGCGATCGATTTCGTCAGCGCCCGCATCCGGGCCCGCCTGATCGGGGGCGGCCTGCAAACGCGCTGACTTCGGGCGGGCGCCGCCCTCTGTCCTATGGCCACTTTACCTCGGGCGGCAGGCTCATCAGGATCGCATCGACGTTGCCGCCGGTCTTCAGGCCGAACAGCGTGCCGCGGTCGTACAGCAGGTTGAACTCCACGTAGCGGCCGCGGCGCAGCAACTGCGCCTCGCGCTCCTCCGCCGTCCAGGGCTCGGCCAGGCGGCGGCGCACGATGGCGGCATAGCTCTCCAGGAAGGCCAGGCCCACGTCCTGCGTGAAGGCGAAGTCGGCCTGGCGGTCGCCGGTATCCAGATAGTCATAGAAGATGCCGCCCAGGCCGCGCGCCTCGTTGCGGTGCGGCAGCCAGAAATACTCGTCGCACCACGCCTTGAACCGTGGGTAGTAGCCAGGGTCGTGGCGGTCGCAGGCCTGCTTGAAGCCGGCATGGAAGCTCGCCCCGTCCTGCCGGGCCTCGGCGCTGTCGGGGAACATGGGGGTCAGGTCCCCGCCGCCACCGAACCAGCCGCGCGTGGTGGCGATCATCCGCGTGTTCATGTGCGCCGCCGGCACGCGGGGGCTTCGCATGTGCGACACCAGGCTGATCCCGGCGGCCCAGAAATTCGGGTTCTCCTCGGCGCCGGGGATCTGCTTGCGGAAGGCCTCGGTGAACTGGCCATCGACCACGCTGATGTTGACGCCGACCTTCTCGAAAACGCGGCCCTTCATCACCGCCATGGTGCCACCGCCACCTTCGGCGCGACTCCAGTCGGTGCGCACGAAGCGGCCCGGCGCGCCGGCATACTGGGCTAGGCAATCGGCCTCGTGCTCGATCGCCTCGAAGGCGGCGCAGATTTTGTCGCGCAAGGTCGCGAACCAGGCCGCGGCGGCCTCTCGTTCGGCCTGGCTGGGGGCGGGCGACTTCACGTGATCGCGAAGAATGGGGGTGTCCATGGCAATGGCTCTCTAGCACGTTTGCGGATCAACCCCAGGTCCTTGCCGGCGGCTCCGTTGCCTTGCCCTGGGGGGCAGGGTAATGGTGCGACGCGGCATGGCGGACAGGCGGGCGGCAGCGCGGTCGCATGCCTGCCGCATGGCACAGAAGGCAAGGATCCCCGATGGCGGACGCGACCACGGCAAATCATGGCGGCGCAACGGCCGCGGCGCATGCGGATGGCACGCCGAAGCGCGACTTCCTGAAGCTCAGCGCCACGGCCATGGCGGCGGTGGGCGTGGGCGTGGTGGTGTGGCCGTTCGTGGCCAGCATGAACCCGTCCCGCGACGTGCTGGCGCTGTCTTCGACCGAGATCGACCTGAAGCCGATCGCGGTCGGCCAGGCCATCACCGTGGTGTGGCGGGGCAAGCCGGTGTTCGTGCGCCATCGCACGGCCGACGAGATCAAGGCCGCGCGCGACGTGCCCGTGAACACGCTGCCCGACCCGCAGGCCGACCAGGCGCGCGTGCAGAAGGCGGAATGGCTGGTGATGGTGGGCGTGTGCACGCATCTGGGCTGCGTGCCGCTGGGCCAGAAGGCCACCGACCCGCATGGCGATTTCGGCGGCTGGTTCTGCCCCTGCCACGGCAGCCATTACGATACCTCCGGGCGGATTCGCCGCGGTCCGGCGCCGCGCAACCTGGAAATCCCCAGCTACACCTTCCTGAACGACACCACGGTCCGCGTCGGCTAGGGCCGCGCGCAACAACGCCAACAGGAAATTCCCCATGGCCGGCTTGCACAAAAGCGACATCGCCAACCCCGTGCTGCGCTGGATCGACACGCGGCTGCCCGTGTTCACCATGCTGCAGAAGGAGTACGGGGTTTTCCCGACTCCCCGGAACTTCAACTACTTCTGGAATTTCGGCGCGCTGGCCATGGTGAACCTGGCGATCATGATCGTCACCGGCATCGTGCTGGCCATGCACTACACGCCGCACACCAGCATGGCCTTCGACAGCGTCGAGCGCATCATGCGCGACGTGAACTTCGGCTGGCTGATCCGCTACGTGCACATGAACGGCGCCTCGATGTTCTTCATCGTGGTGTACATCCACATGTTCAGGGGGCTTTACTACGGCAGCTACAAGGCCCCGCGCGAGCTGCTGTGGATGCTGGGCGTGGTGATCCTGCTGCTGATGATGGCCACGGCCTTCATGGGCTACGTGCTGCCCTGGGGGCAAATGAGCTTCTGGGGCGCCACCGTGATCACCAACCTGTTCAGCGCCATCCCGATCGTCGGGCCCGACATCGTGACCTGGCTGTGGGGCGGCTTCAGTGTCGACAATCCCACGCTGAACCGTTTCTTCAGCCTGCACTACCTGCTGCCCTTCATGATCGTGGGCGTGGTGTTCCTGCACATCGCCGCACTGCACATCACCGGCAGCAACAACCCGCTCGGCATCGACCCCAAGGGCCCGCAGGACACCATTCCGTTCCATCCGTACTACACCATCAAGGACAGCGTGGGCCTGTGCGTCTATTTCATGGTGTTTGCCGCGGTGGTGTTCTTCGCGCCGAACTACATGGGCCACCCGGACAACTACATTCCCGCCAACCCGCTGGTCACGCCCGCGCATATCGTGCCGGAATGGTACTTCCTGCCGTTCTACGCCGTTCTGCGCGCGGTGCCGGACAAGCTGGGCGGCGTCGTGCTGATGTTCGGGTCGATCGCGGTGCTGTTCGTGCTGCCCTGGCTGGATACGTCACCGGTGCGCAGCCTGAAGTTCCGCCCGCTGCTGCGGCCGTTCTTCTGGATGTTCGCAATCACCTGCGTGGTGCTGGGCTATGCCGGGGCGATGCCCGCGGAAGGCATCTGGGTGACCATCAGCCGCGTCGCCACGGCGTACTACTTCCTGTACTTCCTGGTGATCCTGCCGGTGCTGGGCAAGCTGGAACGGCCGCTGCCGCTGCCGGACAGCATCGCCAACCCGGTGCTGCGGGGCGGCGGGCCGGTGCCGGCCGGCGCCGCGGCCAAGCCAATGGAAAAGGCCTGACCATGCAGCGACTTCTTGTGCTCGCGGCGGCGCTGGCGCTCGGCCTGGCGCAACCGGCGCGCGCCGCCGGCGAGGCCATTGCCCTGCCGCAGCAGCAATGGAGCTTCGGTGGCATCTTCGGCACCTTCGACCGCGCCGCCGCCCAGCGCGGCTTCCAGGTCTACAAGGAGGTCTGCGCCGTCTGCCACGCCGCCAGGCAGTTGAGCTATCGCAACCTGGCGGAGCTTGGCCTGACCGAGGACGAGGTGAAGGCGATCGCCGCCGGCTTCCAGGTCAAGGACGGTCCCAACGACAACGGCGAGATGTTCGAACGCCCCGGCCGGCCCAGCGATCGTTTCGTCAGGCCCTATCCCAACGAGCAGGCGGCCCGGGCCGCCCAGAACGGTGCCTATCCGCCGGACCTGTCGTTGATCGTGAAGGCGCGGGCCGACGGCGCCAACTACCTGCATGCGTTGCTGATCGGCTACGCCGATCCGCCCGCCGGCGTGACCATGGGCCAGGGCATGAACTACAACAAGTATTTCCCCGGCCACCAGATCGCCATGGCGGCACCGCTGGCCGATGACCGCGTGACCTACGCCGATGGCACCAAGGCCACGCTGGACCAGATGTCGCGCGACGTCACCACCTTCCTGGCCTGGGCGGCTGAGCCGGAGCTGGAAACCCGCCGCGCCATGGGCGTGCGCATGATCCTGTTCCTGCTGATCCTGACCGTGCTGGCCTATGCGGTGAAGAAGAAGATCTGGGCGAACCTGCACTGAGGCGCTGGGCCGATGGAGGATGTGCCGGCCCCCGTGATCGGCGTGATCGGCGGCTCGGGCCTGTACGACATCGAGGGGCTTGAGGAGCGTGCGTGGCGGGCCGTGGACACCCCTTTCGGCGCGCCTTCAGGCGAGCTGCTGTTCGGCCGGTTGGCCGGCGTGCCATGCGTGTTCCTGCCGCGGCATGACCGCGGCCACCGCCACAGCCCGACCAGCCTGCCGTATCGTGCCAATATCGCCGCGCTGAAGATCGCCGGCTGCACCGAGATCATTTCCCTGTCCGCGGTCGGCTCGCTTCGCGCCGATGCGCCGCCCGGCACCTTCGTGATCGTCGATCAGTTCATCGACCGCACCTTCGCCCGCGAGAAATCATTCTTCGGCGAAGGCTGCGTGGCGCACATCTCCATGGCCGACCCGGTGTGCAGGCGGCTTGGCGATGCGCTGGAGCAGGCCTGCCGCGACCTGAGTCTGTCGCACCGGCGCGGCGGCACTTACCTGGCGATGGAAGGCCCGCAATTCTCCACCCGCGCCGAGAGCGAGCTCTATCGCGCCTGGGGCTGCGACGTGATCGGCATGACCAACATGCCCGAGGCCAAGCTCGCGCGCGAGGCCGAGCTTTGCTACGCCACCGTCGCCATGGTGACCGATTTCGACTGCTGGCACCCGGACCACGACCACGTCACGGTCGAGGTCGTGGTGAAGGTGCTGTTCGAGAACGCGGCGAAGGCCCGCAGCCTGGTGCAGGCCGTGATCCCCCGCCTGGGCGATCGCCGCGACCTGTGCTGGGCAGGCTGCCACCGGGCGCTGGACAACGCCGTGATCACCGCGCCCGACAAGCGCGACGCCGCGCTGGTGGCGCAGCTGATGGCGGTGGCCGGCCGGGTGCTGGCCTGAGCGCCCCTCTGACGAACAACCTTTCGGCCGCGAGCTTCCGCCGCTTCGCCCGCGGCTTCTGGGATTTCCTGCGCGACCCGGGGGCGCACAACACCAGGCTGCCGCTTGCCGCGGCCGAGCGCCTGCGCCTGGCCCTGTTCACCGTGGTGGCCACGCTGGGGCTGATGATCTTCGCGGTCGGCCCGGTGGCCGACACGCTGGCGGGCCTGGCTGGCGCCAGCGCCGACGAACTCCGCTGGCAGGACACCGAACGGCGATCGGTGGGCGTTGCCATCTCGGCCGTGCTGTTCGCGCCCTTGATCGAGGAAACCGCCTTCCGGCTGTGGCTGGTGCCCAGCGTCGCGCGGCTGATGCTGGCCGCCGCGCCCCTGGTGCTGCTGCTGGCCGCGGACGACCTGGCCGGCCGGCACCTGGTGCTGGCCATGCTGCTGGCGCCGATCGCGGTGTCGTACGTTTCGGCCGGCTGGCTCGACCGCGTGATCCGCGAAAAATTCCGGCTGGTGCTGTACGCCTCGACCGCGGCCTTCGCGGTGCTGCACCTGGCAAATTTCGATGCGGCGGCGTCCTGGCTGCATGTGCTGCCGGCCGTGCTGCCGCAGTTCACCGTGGGCCTGGTGCTGGCCTATCTGCGGCTTCGGCTGGGCTTCTGGCATGGCGTGCTGGCGCATGGCGCCTACAACGCCTTCGCGCTGGTCTTGGCCTGGACAGCGACGGAAGCCGCTGGTCAGGCCACGGCAAGCCTGCTGCAGCCATCCTTATAGGCGGCGTCGAACGCCGCTTCCAGGCTGGCGTTCACGCCCCGGCAGCCGGCCACGACCGATGCCGCCCAGGCGCAATACTCCTGCTTGCGTGCCAGCGGCCAGTCGGGCGGCGAGCGCAGCAGGCGGCGCAGGTTGCTGGTCTTGTCGGCCAGCTTGATCATCTTGCCGCCCGGCGATTTGTGCGGCGCCTTCGCCACCTGCAGCGCCTTCCTTTCGGCCTTGGGCAGCGACCTGTCATCCGTCACCTCGACGACCAGGGCCGCGACCTCGGCGCCGAAATCCTGTTCGATCCGGGCCGGGGTCACGTCGGCGTCCTCGATCGTGTCGTGCAGCAGGCCGGCGACGATCACGGGCATGGGCGCACCGGCCTCGGCCAGCAGGCGGGCGACCTCGATCAGGTGGTTGATGTAGGGGCCGGCCGCTTCGCCCTTGTCGCGTTGCGCGCGATGGGCGTGCGCGGCGAAGTCGGCGGCGCGCAGCACGGCGACAACGGCGGATCCGGCGGTGGTCATGGAGTCTCCTGAAGCTCGGGTAGCGTGGCACGGCGGGCACGGACCTTGGTCAACCTTGACCCACCGGTCTGTGCGAATGTAGCGCGAGCGAATGAACAAGCAGTCGCAGATCAACCTGTATGAGGCGAAGACCCAGCTTTCCTCGCTGGTCGAGCGCGCCGCCGCCGGCGAGGAGATCGTGATCGCCAAGAACGGCAGGCCGATGGCGAAGCTGGTGCCGCTGCCCGCGCAGACGCCGAAGCACAATCTTGAGATGGCCGAGTGGACCAGGAAGCTGACGCCTGAGCAGCGTGAGCAACGAGCCAACGAAGCATCGCAGCCGCTGCCCGAGGTCATCTGGGATCGCGCGCGCTGGCAGGGTTGGCCGCCGACGCGCGAAGGCTGAGGCACGCCATGCGCCGTCTCCTCGACACCAGCTGCTGGATATGGCTGAGCACGGGTTCCCGCCAATTATCGGCGTCGACGCGGGCGCGGCTTGAGCAGGCCCAACACGTCATGGTCAGCCTGGTGACCCCCTGGGAGACCGCAATCGCGTACGCGGTCCGCCGGTTGCGCGCGGTGCTGCCGGCCTGATCGCGGCCCGCGCGTCAATCGACGCGCATGAACACAAAGCCCTCCTTCTCCGGCAACGGCTCGTCCTTGGGCACGCAGTATTTCAGGATCTGCCGGAACTTGTAGAAGGTGTCGGCGGTGCTGAACCATTCGTGGTACCAGGCATCGGCCACCACGCAGTCCGGGCCGAAATCGGTGCCGTCCTTCAGGTTCACCGGCACCGGCCCCGACTTGATGGCGGGCGAGAACCCCATCATCACCCACACATGGTCGATGGACGATTCCCTGGGCGAGGTCACGATCGCCAGCGGATCGGCATAGCCCTTCGCGGTCTTCAGCCAGTCGCACACCAGGATGCAGTGTTCCCTGCAGTTGCCCACGCCGGTGCTGCGCACATGATTGGCCAGCGCGCTGAGATTGCCGCTGTCGATCTCGTAGAGCTTGGCGATCATGTTGAGTCCGCCGCGGCTGTCCTGGACGGCCGTGTCGCGTTCCTGGTCAATCTTCCTGGTCAGCTTCTTCAGCGCGGACGCATCCTGGTAGATCTGCCGCTCTTTCGCATCGGACCCCACGGCGCGCTGCACCAGGCGCTGCAGATCCTCCGGCCGGTTGCACGACTTGCCGTTCAGCAGGCCGTCGGCGTAGGCCACCGCGGCCTCGGCCAGCTTGAGGTTGTTCAGCTTGCCCACGCCTGTTTCCCCCCGCTGCCTGCAACACGCTGCCTGCAACCTCTTGCGCGTGCGATCCTGGCGCGACCTGGCCCGACTCCGCAACGACCTTGTGCCGCCGGTCATGTGCCGCCGCCGCGGCTGGCCGAGCCCGCGCGCTACAGCCAGTCGGCCACCTGGTCCATCGGCTTCCTGCTGATGTCCGGCACCTGGCAGCCCTCGGCCGGGTAGCCCACCACCAGCAGCAGATACGCCTTCTCGCGCTCCGGCCGGCCGCAGATGGCATTGAGGAACCCCATGGGCGAAGGCGTGTGCGTCAGCGTCGCGAGTCCGGCATTGTGCAGCGCCGCGATCAGCAGCCCGCAGGCGATGCCGACCGATTCCGGCACGTAGTAGTGCTTGCGCTTCGTGCCATCCGCGTCGAGGCCATGGCGCTCGGCGAACACCGCGATCAGCCAAGGTGCCATCTCCAGGAACGGCTTCCGGTCGTCGGTGCCCAGCGGGGCCAGCGCGTCCAGCCATTCGGCACCGGCGCGGCCGGCGTAGAAGTCGCGCTCCTCGGCCTCGGCGCCCTCGCGGATGCGCGCCTTCACCGCCGGGTCGCCGATGCACACGAAGCGCCAGGGCTGCTGGTTGGCGCCCGATGGCGCGCTGGCGGCCGTCATCACCGCATGCGCGATGACCTCGCGCGGCACGGGCCGCGGCGCGAAGTCGCGCACCGTGCGCCTGGCCGTCATCAGCGCGCGGAATTCTTCGGCCCGCGCCAGCATCGCCGCCGGCGGGCGTTCGACGAAATCCAGCGCGCGGGTGCGCGGCTTCACTCGAGGTGGGTGGCCAGGAAGCTCAGCGTGCGGGTCTGCGCCGCCGCCGCGTCGGGCGCCGAGAAGCTGCCGCGTTCGTCGCAGCCGAAGCCGTGCTGCGCGCCGGGATAGACGAAGATCTCCACATCCTTGCGCGCCTGGCGGATGATCTCCACGTCGCTCATGGGGATCGAGGCGTCCTTTTCGCCGAAATGCATCTGCACCGGGCAGTTCGGGGTTTCCGTTGCGGTGCCGGCGATGCCGCCGCCGTACCAGCAGGAGCTTGCCTTGAAGGCCTTGGACCGCGTGGCGCCCCACCAGGCCACCGTGCCGCCCCAGCAATAGCCGACGATGCCCAGCTTGGCGCCTTCCGGCAGCGCGGCGGCCGCAGCCTCCACGTCCAGCATGGGCTTGTCGTTGGCGATCTGGGCGCGGAGCTCGCGCCCCTGGGCGACGTCGTCGGCAGTGTAGCCGAGCTCGATGCCGGGCCGCAGGCGGTCAAACAGCGCGGGGCACAGCACGGCGTAGCCCTGGGCAGCGAACCGGTCGCTGACGTTGCGCATGTGATGGTTCACGCCGAAGATTTCCTGCACCACCACCAGCGCCTTGCGCGCATCCGGTGGCCCCGCGCGATAGGCTGACAGGCGGTGGCCGTCGGACGCGGTCAGCGTGATGGTGTCAGCCATGCATGTCTCTCCCGAGGGGTCGGAGTCGTGTGCGCGCACCGTAACCGCGCGGCGGGCCGGGCGGAAGCAACAGCAGCATGTATCCAGGAGGTCTGCCATGATCCGAATCCGCCGCGCGCTGCTTGGCCTGTTGTTGCTGGCCCCCATGACTGGCTTGGCGCAAACCGCCTCGGCCATCTTCATCGATCGCGGTCTTGCGATCCGGGGCTACGATGTGGTGGCGTATTTCACGCAAGGCCGACCCACGCGGGGCCAAGCCGCGTTCACGCATCAGTGGAACGGTGCCACCTGGCGTTTCGCCAGTGCCGCGCATCGCGACCTGTTTGCCGCCGACCCCGCGAAATACGCCCCGCAATATGGCGGCTTCTGCGCCTGGGCCGTCAGCGAGGGCTACGAGGCGCCGGTCGACCCGACCGCCTGGCGCATCGTCGATGGCAAGCTGTACCTGAACTACAACGCCAGCATCCAGCGCCAGTGGGAGGCCGACATCCCCGGCCGCATCGTCCGCGGCGACGCGAACTGGCCGGCGGTGGCCGCCAAGGTCGCCGCGAAATAGGGCCAGGCGGCGCGATTTCGGGTCGTGCCTCAGTTTGAATGTCCACAATGGCGTGGAAACCGGAGCGGCCGGAAAAGGTGCCGCCACTTGATGGAACATCCGGCGTTGGCCGGTTTCCGAAGGAGGGCTATCAGGGACCACCTATGACACGGGCCAAGGTGGTTTGCCCATGCGGGATCGCGGGATTTCCAGTCCGGGGACGAAGTCCTGGATCGCGGGCACGCTGGCCCTGGGCGGAGCGGCGGCGTTGATCTGGGGCCTGCAATCACCCGATCCCGCATGGCAACCGGCAGTGGCGGCCAGGACGCTGGGCACGGTGGTGCTGGTCATCGCCCTGCTGATGACGGCCAATTACCTTTACGCCCGGTCCCTCATCGGCAGGATGGGGCGGGGCGAGGACGTGATCGGCCGGTGGACGGTGGCGCCCGATTCCTTCGCGAAATTCCGCGCAGTCGAACGCGCCCGCAAGACCCGCAGGAACAACTGGCGGGTGCCGGGAAAGGATATGCCGGAAGGGCTCGAAGTGATCTTCACGCGGCAATCCGTTCTGGTCGGAAACACCTGGTTTCGCCTCGCCGCAAAAGGAACGACGCGCTTTTCCAACGCCCGGATCGAGAACGACGTGGTGCCCTCGATCGAATTTGCCATGCGCCTGACGCTCGCGGGCGCGGGCCCTCTCCATCAGACCGCGCGCTACAAGGGCCACTTGCGCGTGCCGATCGCGGATGGCGCGGCCGTGGAGGCGGCGCGGGTCGTGGAGCATTTCCGGGGCTTGGTTTGATGGCAGGCAGCTGGCTTCGCCGCTTCCATTCCCCTTGGACCGCGACGGGCGCGACGTCACGGACGCACTGCCGCGCGATCGGCTGGGGACAGCGCCGGCGATTGCGCGGTAGCCTTGCCGCATGGCCAACGTGACCAACCTGAACCAGGCGCGCAAGGCACGGGCGCGCGCGGCGGCCGAAGCGAAGGCCGCCCAGAACCGCGCCCGCCACGGCCGCGACAAGGCCCGGAAGGCGGCTGACCGGGCCGCGGCCGAAGCCGCCCGCAAGCGCATCGACGGGGCGAAGCTCGACCGCCCTTGAGGGTTGCGCGGGGCCGCGATCCTGCCGCAGAAAGCGCGCATGTCCGCGAATTCCACCGCGCTTGCCCCGCCCAACCCGGTCACTGCCAGCCTGGTGCTGCTGGGCGCCACGCTGGCCGCGCTGATCGCCGCGAACTCCGGCCTGGCCGGCTTCTACAAGGCGTTCCTGGCGGTCCCGATCGAGGTGAAGGTCGGCGCCTTCGACCTCGATGATCCGTTGAAGAACTGGGTGAAGAACCTGCTGATGGCCGTGTTCTTCCTGGGCGTCGCGCTGGAGATCAAGGCCGAGTTCAAGGAAGGCCAGCTTGCCGATCCGCGCGCCGCTGCCTTGCCGATCATCGCCGCCGCCGGTGGCATGGCGGTGCCGGCCCTGGTGTTCCTTGCCGTGGTGCGCTTCGATCCTGCGCTTTCGGCTGGCTGGGCGATCCCGTCGGCCACCGACATCGCGTTCGCCCTGGGCGTGGTGGGGCTGCTGGGGCGGCGCGTGTCGCCGGCGCTGAAGGCGTTCCTGCTGGCGGTCGCAGTGATCGACGATCTGGGCGCCATCGCCATCATCGCGGTGTTCTACACCGACACGCTGCACCCGGTGCCGCTGATGGTCAGCCTTGGCCTGATTGCCGCCATGGCGGTGCTGAATTTTGCGGGCGCAACACGGAAGCGCGCGTATCTGCTGCTGGGCTTCGCGTTGTGGCTCGCCCTGGCCAAGTCCGGGGTGTCGCCCACGCTGGCCGGCGTGGCGGCGGCGGCCTTCGTGCCGATGCGCGGGCAGGGCGCGGAAACACCCCTGCACACGCTGGAATTCGCGCTGAAGGCGCCGATCGCGTTCTTCATCATGCCGGTGTTTGCCTTCGCCAATGCGGGGGTATCGCTGGCCGGCGTCGGGCTGTCGGCACTGCAGCACCCGGTCACGCTGGGCATCATCCTGGGCCTTTCGGCCGGCAAGCCGCTGGGCATTGCGGGGGCCACCTGGCTGGCCGTGCGCTCGGGCCTGGGGCGCCTGCCGGAGGGCGCGACCGCCACGCAGATCGTCGGTGCCGGCTGGATTGCCGGCATCGGCTTCACCATGAGCCTGTTCGTGGGCTCGCTGGCCTACGACGACGCCATGCAGGACCGGGTGCGGCTGGGCGTGCTGGCGGGGTCGCTGTTTTCCGCGATCGTGGGGGCGCTGGTGCTGGCGGTGGCAGCGCGCGCCCCGCTACAGCCTCAGCCTGCCGCGTGACGAGTCCTTCGCCAGCGCATACAGCGGAATTGTCCGCGTCGCGCGCGCTGGCTCGGGCAGTGCCAGCCACAGCCGGAACTCCTCCAGCACGTGGCGGGTCACCGGCGCCACCTCCAGCGCCAGCGCCTCGGCGATCGGCATGAAGCGCAGGAATTCCAGCTCGCCATTGCCGGCAAGCTGGCCCACGGCATGGCGGGCGTGGGCCACCAGGAAGCGGGCGTTGAAGCGGATCGGCATGAAGCCTGGCGTGATCGCGCGGCACAGATAGTCGATGTGGTGCAGCGCCGGCGCCATGCCGGTGGCCAGGAACGGCGCCCAGGCGCCGCTGGCCCTGGCCTGCGAGAGAGCACCCAGCACCAGCCCGGTTTCCTCAAAAGTTTCGCGCACGGCCGCCATGGCAAGGGCCCGCGCCAGGCGTGACGGCGCCGCGTGCGTCAGGGCTTCCGCCGTGCCGGGTGCCAGTTCGGTCGCGGCCGGCGCGGCGTAGTCGCCGCGATCCACGCGGCCGCCGGGGAACACCAGCTTGTTCGGCATGAAGCGGTGGCCGGCGGCGCGCACGCCCATCAGCGTTTCCGGCCCCGCAGGGCCATCGCGCCACAGGATCAGCGTGGCGGCGTGCTTCGGGCGAACGGGCGGCGGTTTCGCGGCCGCAAGCTCAGTCAACCGCAAGCCCCCGCGTGCGCAGCCAGGCGCGGAAGCCGTAGCGCTCGGGCACCGACAACTGGCGCGCGGAATTGCCGCTCCAGCCCACGCCCTCTGCCGCGCCATACACTTCGTGGTTCTTCAGCCTGTCGGGCTTCAGCGGCTCGCGGGCACCGCGGCGCGCGTCATAGGCGCGGAGTTCGGTTTCCAGCGCCTCGCTGTGGTAGCGGCCGCGATGCACCACCACGCTGGGCGGCAGCCGCATGCTGGGCAGGTTGCGATGCTCCGGCCAGCCCAGCGCCAGGCCCGCCACCGGGAACACGCCCTGCGGCAGGCCCAGCAGCGGCGCGATCTTCTCCACGTGGTTGCGCACATAGCTGATCGGGCACGACCCCAGGCCGGAACTGTCCGCCGCCGCCATGGTCGCCGCCATGGCCAGCGCCGCATCGACCGCGGCATTCAGGAAGGTGTCCAGGTTGTCGTTCGCGTGCGGCATGTCGTGCATGGCGCACGCCGTGCGGCCGCGGAAAACATCGCCGCAGAAAACCAAAAAGCAGGGCGCATCGGCGATCCAGGGCATCGAGGAAATCCAGCCGGCGATGCGCGCGATCGGCGCGGGATCGGTCAGCACGATGATCGAGTATTGCTGCAGGTCCGACTTGCTGGGGGCGGATTGAGCCGCCGCCAGCACGGCATCCAGCAGCGCCTCGGGGATTGGGTCCGGCCGGAATTTCCGGGTCACGCGCCGGTCGATCAGCGCGGCCAGCGCGGGGTTGGCCGGCAGGCCGTGGCCCAGCCCGGTGGCGAAGCCGAAGCGGCGGTCGATCAGCTCGGCGATCGTCTCCGGGTGGCTTCTGCCTTCTGGCACGGCGTTCTCCCTTGCGATGTTCGCCTATAGTGCGGCGAGACAGGGCGACGAGTCACGGTGGCCAATGACCACACCACGCATCGCGTATGGGCTGTCGGACGAGCTGCGGCCGCTGCCGCCGCCCGAAGGCAAGCCGCTGATCGTGCATATCGTGGTCAACATCGAGGCGTGGGATTTCGCGGCCGCCATGCCGCGCGGCATCCTGACGCCGCCGCAGGGCGTGGCTTCGGTGCCCGATGTGCCGAACTGGTCCTGGGCCGAATACGGCAACCGCGCCGGCATGCCGCGCCTGCTGCGCGCCCTGGCCGAGCGCGACCTGCCCGCCAGCGCGCCGATCAACGCCGCCGTGATCGACGTGTATCCCCGCCTGGCCGAGCGGGTGCTGGATGCGGGCTGGGAGTGGATGGGCCATGGCGTGTGGCAGCGCAGCGTGCGCGCCGTGCCGGACGAGCGCGCCATGGTGGCGGAGGCGGCCGAGAAGATCGCGGCGTTCACCGGCCGCCGCCCGCGTGGCTGGCTGGGGCCGGGCCTGGCCGAGACCATGGAGACGCCCGACATCCTGCGCGAAGCCGGCTTCGATTGGACCTGCGACTGGGTGCTGGACGATGTGCCGGTATCGCTGGCGACCCGCTTCGGCCCCATGACGGCGCTGCCGTACAGCCTGGAACTGAACGATTCCGTGTTGTTCGCGGTCGAACGCAAGGAGGTCGAGGCATGGCAGGCGCGCGTGGCCGCGACCATCGCCGTGCTGGCGCGCGAGATCGCCGCCGGCGGCGGTGCGCGGGTTCTGACCCTGCCGTTGCACCCGCATCTGCTTGGCGTGCCGCATCGCATCGGCGCGCTGGAGGCGGTGCTGGACGATCTGCTCGAAAGGCGAGACACCATCTTCCTGACGGGAAGTGAGATCGTTGATTGGTATAATTCCGCGCATATCCCGGAACCGTGATCACCCTTCGCGGGAAAAATGGTCGGTTTGCCGTCTAAAAGATGTTGACGGACCACGGCGAAACAAACATCATTCATGGACATTCGGTTAACGATCCTGGGGACGGATCGGGGGATTTCCGGATGGTGCGCGGCGGATCGGGGGGTTCGCCCCGCGCAAGACCTGGAGCGGCGCGCCAAGCGCGCGACGCGCCATCCGCCGGATCTTAGGGGGACCGGCGGCATGCGGGCGGGATCGCAAGATCCCGCCCGTTTTTTCGCAAACCCGCCCGCAACATCCGCCGCCGCCAGGCTCTATGCTGGGGCATGACCCCCGCCCCACGCACCGCCATCATCATCGGCGCCGGCCACGGCCTGTCCGCCAGCCTCGCGCGGCTGTTCCACCGCCACGGCCTGAAGCAGGTGCTGGCAGCGCGCGACACCGCGAAGCTTGCGCAGCTTGCCGCCGAAACCGGCGCCGTGCCGCACGCCTGCGACGCCGGCGACCCCGCCCAGGTCGCGGCCGTCTTCGACGCCGCCGACGCAACCCAGGGGCCGCCCGACATCGTCGTCTATAACGCCAGCCGTCGCGCGCGCGGGCCGATCGCCGAACTCGACCCGGCCGAGGTCGAAGCCAGCCTGCGGATCACCGCCTATGGCGCCTTCCTGGCCGGCCGGCTCGCGGCGCAACGCATGCAGCCCCGCGCGCGGGGCACCATCCTGCTGACCGGGGCCAGCGCCGGCGTGAAGGGCTTCCCGCTATCCGCACCCTTCGCCATGGGCAAGTTCGCGCTGCGGGGCCTGGCGCAAGCCATGGCGCGCGAACTGCACCCCAAGGGCGTGCATGTGGCGCACGTGGTGATCGACGGCGGCATCCGCAGTGGCCGTCGCCCGGAAGCGGGCCACGCGCCGGACAGCCTGCTGGACCCGGACGCGATCGCCGAAGCCTATTGGCAGCTGGTGATGCAGCCGCGCAGCGCCTGGGCCTGGGAGATCGAACTGCGCCCCTGGGTCGAAACGTTCTAGCGGCGGGCAGACTGCACCGCATGCGTCATGCCCGGCGTGCCGTCGCGGCTGTCGTTGGCTCTCTGCTGCTGGCCGGGGCCGCGCTTGTCCTGGTGGTGCCGCGGCTTGACCTGGCCGGCTTCGCCGCGGCCCTTGCCACCGCCTCGCTTGGCCGGACGGTCGCGATCGACAGCCTGCGTGTGGAGCCGGGCCGCCTGGTGCGGATCACGCTGCGCGGTGCGCGGATCGACAATATCGAGGGCGGCAGCGACCCCGCCATGGCGACGCTGGCGGGGCTGGAGGGCGAGCTCGCCCTGCTGCCGCTGCTGCAGGGCCGCCTTGAATTCTCGCGGCTGCGCGTGGACGGCCTGGCCGTGCTGCTGGAGCGCAACGCCCACGGCCGTGCCAACTGGCGGTTCCGCGAAACCGCGCCCGCTGCCGCCGCCGCATCGCGTGACTCGCCCGTCGTGCTCGACCTGCAGGTGGCCGACAGCGCGATCGTGGTGCGCACCAGCAGCGGCCGGCGCCTCACCACCCGCATCACCGCGGCGGCCCTGACCGCGGCCGCGATCGACCAGCCCGCCACGCTGCACGCCGACGGCAGCTACCAAGGCGTGCCCCTGCTGCTGGAGGCGGCGCTGGGCAGCTTCGCCATGCTGCGTGACGCGGCCACGCCGTTCCCCATGACGTTCCAGGCACGCTCGCGCGACACCACGCTTCGCTTCGAGGGCACTGCGACCGACCCGCTGAATTTCGACGGGCTTGCGGGCCGCCTGGCATTGCGGGCGCCGACGCCGGAAACCCTGCTGGCCCTGGCCGGCGCGGACGCTGCCGATGTTTCGCCCGTGCCGCTCGACCTGGCCGGTGCCGCCACCCGCGCGGGCGACCTGTGGGAGCTGACCGGGGCCGAGGGCAGGCTGGACGGCGCTGCCTTCACCGGCCGCCAGTTGCAACTGACCGAGGGCGGTCGCGGCCAGCCCGATGCCGTGGCGCTCGATCTCGCCTTCACGCAGCTTGACCTCGACCGGCTGCTCGGTGCCGGTGAAGCTGCCGACCCGCCGCTCCGCGTGGCCGAGCGGCCCGACCCCCTGCTGCAGCTGCATCTTGCCGCCGACACGCTGCGCTTCCGCGACGTCACCGCCACCGGTGTGGCCCTTCAGGCCGAGGTCGCGCCGCGCCGGATCGGCATCGCCTCGCTCACCGCCAGCCTGTTCGATGCCAGGGTCGTGGCCAGCGGCGCGCTGGAGCACATGGCGCAGGGCGCCCGCGTGACCGCCGGGATGCAGCTGCTGGACGGCGAGGTGGAGGCGCTGCGCCGCGTGCTTGGCCTGCCGGCGCTGCCGCTGTCCGGCATGGTGGAGGCGCGGGTCACGCTGGCCACGGAGGGCGGCACGATCGACCAGGCCTGGCGCGACGCCCGCATCGGCGCGGTGCTGGCCGTGCGCCGGGGTAGCATCGCGCGCGAGGTGATCGAGATGGCATCGACCGATGTGCGGGCGCTGTTCCGCACCGCGCGCGGCGCCACGCCGCTCAACTGCCTGCTGGCGGTGATCGAGCTCAACGCGGGGCAGGGCGAGGCGGCACCGCTGCGCATGCGCGCTGGTACCGGCACGATCACGGGCCTTGCCACCTTCGATCTGCGCCGGCGGCACGTGGACCTGCTGATCGGCAGCCAGCGCGAGACGACCAACTTCTGGGCGCTGGATCTGCCGGTGCATGTCAGCGGCAGCTTTGCCGATCCGGACATCGCGGTGGGCCAGTGGCCGGAGCAGGCCCGGGCACGCCTGGCCGAAGGCGACAATCTCGCCCGCCTGTCGCCGGCCTTGCGCGACTTCGCTGCGGCCAACGCCTGTCACCAGGCCAGCCGCCGGCCCTGACGCGCCACGTCGGCAGCCAGTGCCAGGCGGGCCGGCGTGGATTTAACCCGGCGTTGACGAATGGATCGGAAACTGGTGCGGGGCAACATAAGTCAAGTAACACACTAATATCATTCAATTTTTTTCTTGTATAATGCTGTACGGCGTCCTATATGACGTTTGCTGATCGGCGCCCTGTTCAGTCATGCGTGGCGTTCGTATCGGTCGAAGTGAACATGTTGCGCATCGTGCCGGTCGAACGTGGCGTCGTGGCAGGCATTGGTGCGGCAGTCCTGAGCAACGAAAGGGAGAACGACACCCATGCCTGGCTTCTGGAACTCCACGCTGCTGTCGGGCCGCACCGCAGCCGCGGCACTTCGCCGTGACCGCCGCGGCGTCACGGCGCTGGAATACGGGCTGATCGCGGCCCTGATCGCGGTGGTGATCATCGGCGGCGTGACCACCCTGGGCACGCAGTTGAACGCAGCCTTCACCAACATCGGCAACACCATCGGCACCAGCGTCGGCGCCGGCACCGGCGGTACCGGCGGCACCTGACCGGCCTGGCCGCGGGGCATCTGGCGCGCGCCCCGCGGCCATCGGCGCCTGCACAACAACCGGGATCAGCAACCCGGATCAGGAACCGGGATCAAGAACCGGGATCAAGTTGGGGGACCAGCACCGATGCCGCCGAGGACCGCATGGACATCGTCGCCCTGCTTGCCGTGCCGGCCGGCGTGCTTGCCCTGCTTGCCGCGGGGCTGTGCGATCTGGGCTGGCGGCTGATCCCCAACGCGCTGCCGGCCACGCTGGCCGGTGCCGGGGTGGCACTTCGCCTGGCCGAGGGCCTTGGCGCCCTGCTGCTTGCCATCACCACCTGCGCGGTGGCGTTGCTGCTGCTGGGCCTGCTCTGGCGCCGGGGCCTGCTGGGCGGCGGCGATGCGAAGCTTGCCGCCGCCGGCAGCGTCTTTCTCGCACCCGCGCTCGTGCCGCAGGCCGCGCTGGCCACGGCGCTGGCCGGCGGCGTGCTGGCGCTGGTCTATCTCGCGCTGCGCCCGCTGCTGCCGTCGCACCTGGCCCCGGCCGGTCGTGCCCGGCCCATGCTGGTTCGCTTCGCCCGTGTCGAAGCGTGGCGGATGCGTCGTGGCTCGCTGCCCTACGCCGTCGCCATCGCGGCCGGCGTGCTGACCGCAACCGCCTGAAGGAGAGACCGCAATGGGCCTTCGGGTCGCGCTGTTCGCCATGATTCTCGTCGCTGTCGCCGGCATCGCCGGGCTGGCCCTGGTCGCGTTCCGGCCGCCGCCCGCACCACCTGCCGCGCCGATGCAGGCGGCGCCGCCGCCGACGCCGCAGATCGGCGTGCTGGTGGCCGGCCGCGCCATCCAGGCCGGCAGTCTGCTGAAGCTCGAAGACCTTTCCACCCGCATCGTGCCGCCCTGGGACCGGCCGGAGGATGCGCTGCTGGATACCGATGCGGTACGCGCGGAACTGCGCGGCGCCCTGGTGCGCCGCCCGCTCTCCCAGGGCGAGCTGCTGCGCGCCGACGACGTGCTGCGCCCGCGCGACCGTGGATTTCTCGCCGCCGTGCTGGGTCGCGGCATGCGCGCCATATCGGTCGGCGTGGATGCCGTCACGGGGGCGTCGGGGCTGATCTGGCCTGGCGATCGCGTCGATCTGATCCTGACCCAGGCTTTCGATGAGCAGGCCGCGCCCGTCGCCACCCGCGTGGTCAGCGAGACGGCCTTGGCCGATGTGCGCGTGATCGCGGTGGACCAGGCACTGATCCAGGGCGCGGATGGTGCTTCCACCAGCGAAGGCCGCCTGGTGCGCACCGTCACGCTGGAGGTCACGCCCACCCAGGCCGAGACGGTGGCGGTGGCCAGCCGGCTGGGGCGGCTCGCGCTGTCGGTGCGCGCCATGGACATGCCGGCGGAGACCGACGACGCGACGGTCACGCGCTCGACCTTCGCGTCGGATGTGTCGCCGGCGCTGCGCCAATCCGCGCCGTCCCGGCCATCCGTTGCCACCGTGCGCGTGCATGCCGGCACCCGCACAGAGGAGGTGCAGGTGCGATGAGCATGCTTTTCCCGCGTGCGTTGCTGGTCGCGGCCTTGCTGCTGCCCGACCTGTCCAGGGTCGCGCAGGCCCAGGCGCCGGCGCCGGCACTGCCGGTACAGCGCACCCAGCCGCCGCTGTCGCCAACCACACCGGGCGTGCTGCCGCCGATCGGTGGTGCGCCCGCGCAGCCGCAAACGGCACCCATCGTGCTGGAGGTGGGCGCGGGCCGGCTGCTGCGGCTCTCCGCCGCTGCCGCATCGCTGTTCGCCGCCGACCCGCGCGTCGCCGAGGTGCGGCCGGCCTCGCCCGACACGGTGTTCGTGTTCGGCATCGCCCCCGGCCGCACCACCATAGCCGCCACCAGCGCCGGCGGCGCCCCGATCGCGGAATTCCAGGTGGTGGTCCGCGCCTCGGGCTTTTCGCGGGGCGAGATCGAGGGGCAGCTGCGCCGCCTGCTGCCCAACGCGCGCGTGCGCGTCGACATGCTGCCCAGCGGCGTGCTGCTGACCGGCGATGCCGCCACGCCGATCGAGGCCGAGCAGGCCGGCGCCATCGCCCGCGGCTATGCCGGCGAGGGCATGGAGGTGGTGAACCGCATCGGCGTGCGCGGCGCCACCCAGGTGAACCTTCGCGTGCGGGTGGCCGAGATGTCGCGCGAGGTGACGCGCGAGCTTGGCTTCAACTGGTCGGCGGTGGGGCAGGTGGGGCGCTTTGCCTTCGGCCTGCTGACCGGGCGCGGCGCGGTGGGCGCGCTGCTGCCGCCGTTCTTCGGACCCGGCGGGTCGCCCACGCCCGACCGCATCGGCGGCGGCTATTCCTCGGGCGGCTGGGACATCAACGGCGTGGTCGATGCGCTGGCGCGCGACAACCTGATCACCGTGCTGGCCGAGCCGAACCTGACCGCGCAGTCGGGCGAGGTCGCGTCGTTCCTGGCGGGCGGCGAGTTCCCCATCCCGGTGGCGCAGCGCGACAACCAGGTCACCATCGAATTCAAGCAGTTCGGCGTGAGCCTGGCGTTCGTGCCCACCGTGCTGTCGGCCGAACGCATCAGCCTGCGCGTGCGCCCGGAGGTGAGCGAGCTTTCCGACAGCGGCGCCATCCAGGTGAACAACCTGCGCATCCCGGCACTCGCGGTGCGGCGGGCGGAAACCACGGTGGAGCTTGGCTCCGGCCAATCCTTCGCCATCGCGGGCCTGTTCCAGGACAGCACGCGGATCGGCGGGCAGGGGCTGCCGGGGCTGTCGGAAGTGCCGGTGCTGGGCGCCTTGTTCCGCAGCGACCGGTTCCGGCGCAACGAGACGGAGCTGGTCATCATCATCACGCCCTACCTGGTGCGCCCCGTGTCGGAAGTGCGGGCGCTGGCGCTGCCGACCGATGGCTACCGCCCGCCATCCGAGATCGAGCGCATCTTCCATTTCCGCCAGCGCGCCGGCGGGCCGGCTGCCCCTCGGCGCATTCCCGGCGAAGCGGGCTTCATCATCGAATAGGACTCTGCGATGCGCTGCATGATGCCAGTGCTGGTCGCGCTGCTGCTTGCCGGCTGCGCCGACATGAACAATCCGTCGGAGCGCCAGGGCAGCTGGCGGCCGACAGGCGTGAACGACCAGAACCTGCGCGCCATGGTGGCGGAGCCCGCGCATCTGCAACGGGGCGTCGGCGCCCCCGGCACAGTGGGGCCTGCGGCCACGCAGCCCGTGGATCGGCTGTATCGCGACCAGGTGCGGGCGCTGCCGGAAACCCGCATCGCCCCGGTGGGCGCAGCGACCGGAGGCGCCGGTGCCGGGCGATAGCGCATTCGCGCCGGCCCCGCTTGCCGCCGGCACCGACCGCATCCCCTTCCTGGCCTTTGTTGCCGACGCCGCATCCGAGGGCGTGCTGCGCGAGACCGTGTCGGAAGCAGGACCCGAGGGCATCGAGGTGCGGCGCGGCGGCATCGCCGCGGCCACGCAGTATCTTGGCCGCAATCCCGGTCCCGCGGTGCTGCTGGTCGATCTCGCCGGCATCGACCAGCCGCTGACCGCGCTCGATGCCCTGGCACAGGTGGTCGAGCCGGACACCAAGGTGCTGGTGGTGGGTGACCGCGAGGATATCGGCTTCTACCGCACCCTGACGCGCGGCCTGTCGGTCAGCGAGTACCTGTTCAAGCCGCTGACGCGCGAGCTGGTCAGCCGCGTGTTCCTGCCGCATCTGGGAGTGCGCGTGCCCACCGAGGCGAGTGCCCGCGGCGGGCGGGTGATCGTGGTGACCGGCGCCCGCGGTGGCGTCGGCACCAGCGTCATCGCTGCCAACCTGGCGGTGCACCTGGCCGACGAGAAGCACCGCCACGTGGCCCTGGTCGATCTCGATCTGCATACCGGCAGTGCCGCGCTTCTGCTGGGGCTCACGGCCTCGCCCGGCCTGCGCAATGTGATCGAGACGCCGCAGAAGGTTGACCTGCTGTATCTCGAGCGCGCCGCGCAGCCCTTCGGCGAGCGGCTGCGCGTATTCGCCGCCGAGGAGAAATTCGCCGACCCCGTGACGCCGGCGCCTGAGGCGCTCGGGCACATGATCGGCCTGCTGCGCGGGCGCTTCAACTACGTCGTGATCGACGCGCCGTCGGGGTTTCCGCCGCTGGTCCGCGACGCGTTCGAGGCCGCGCACCAGCGCGTGCTGGTGATGACACCAGACCTTGCCAATGCGCGCGACCTGCTGCGCCTGCACGCGCTGCCGAACGCGCCGGCGCAGGCCCGGCGTGGCATCGTGGTGCTGAACCAGGCCACGCGGCCCGGCGCGCTGAACCGGAAGCAGGTGGAAGCGGCGCTGGAGATGAAGCCCGACATCGTGGTGCCGCACCTGCCGCGCCTGCTGCCGGCTGCGTTGAACCTGGGCGACCCGGCGGTGCGCCGGAAGGGGCCGTTCCGCACCGCCGTCGCCACGCTGGCGCAGGAAGTGGGGGGGCTGCGCATCACCGATGGCACGCCCCCGCGCCGCCGCTTCTTCGGGTTGCTGCGACGATGAGCGGCTTCGGCAAGCGGCACGATTCGCCGCGCGTGGCACAGCCGCCCGCGCCTGTCGCGGCCCCCGCCGAAACCGCGGCGCTGCCCCCGCCCAACGATGCCTTGCGCGTAAGACTGCGCCAGCTTTGCCTGACCGAGGTCGATGCCAAGGCGGTGGCCGACATGCCGCCCGATCGCCTGCGCATCGAGATGGAACGCCTGGTGGGCGACATCGCCGATCGCGAGCGAATCCAGTTGTCCGGCACCGAGCAGCGGGCCCTGGCCGAGGAGCTGGCGCACGACATGGTGGGCTTCGGCCCGCTCGCGCCCTTGCTGGATGACGACAGTATCACCGACATCATGGTGAACGGCCACGCGCGCGTCTTTGTCGAACAGTTCGGCAAGCTGCGGCTTTCCGACGTGCGCTTCCGCGACAATGCGCATGTCGCCACCATCGCGCAGCGCATCGCCACCGGCGTGGGCCGGCGCGTCGATGAATCGAGCCCCCTGGTCGATGCCCGCCTGCCGGATGGCAGCCGGGTGAACATCGTGTTCCCGCCGCTGGCGCTGGATGGCCCGTGCCTTTCCATCCGCAAGTTCGCGCGCCGCCGCATCGGCTTCGCCAGGCTGATCGAGAACGGCAGCATGACGCCGCCCATGGCCCGCGTGCTGGAAATCGCCGGCCGTAGCCGGCTGAACGTGCTGATCTCGGGCGGCACCGGGTCGGGCAAGACCACGCTGCTGAACGCCATGAGCCGGCTGATCGACCATGGCGAGCGCGTGGTGACGGTGGAGGACGCGGCCGAGCTGCAATTGCAGCAGCCGCATGTGGTGCGCCTGGAAACGCGCCCCAACAACCTGGAGGGCAAGGGTGAGATCACGCAGCGCGACCTGGTGCGCAATGCGCTGCGCATGCGGCCCGACCGCATCATCATCGGCGAATGCCGCGGCGGCGAGGCGCTGGACATGCTGCAGGCCATGAACACCGGCCATGACGGCAGCATGAGCACGATCCATGCGAACACCGCGCGCGATGCGCTGACCCGCGTGGAGAACATGGTGCTGATGGGGGCCGTGAACCTGCCGATGCGCGCGATCCGCACGCAGATCGTCAGCGCGCTTGACCTGATCGTGCAGGTGGAGCGCATGCGCGACGGCAAGCGCCGCGTGACGCAGGTGGCCGAGGTTGCCGGCATGGAAGGCGACGTCGTGATCATGAACGACCTGTTCATGTTCGAGTACGACGGTGAGAACGCGGATGGCTCGATCCGCGGCTTCTATCGCACCTCGCGCGCGCGGCCGTCCTTCGCGCCACGCCTGTCCTATTTCGGGCTGGAGCAGGCCTGGTCGGAAGCGCTGGACGCAGCACCGTGATGGTCCAGGCCAATCCCCTGCTGCTGGCGATCGCCGCGGCCCTGCTGCTGCTGGTGTGCGGCGCCGTCGTGATCCTGGCCGGTGACCAAAGGCGGCGCGCCACGGCGGCGCGGGTGGCGCTTGTCGCGCGGGGCTATGGGCGCCGCAGCAGCACGGTGCAGCCGGTGCGCGCACCCACCGGCACACGGCGCGCAGCGCCCGTCGGCAGTGCCGGCCAGCGGCTGCTGCGGCTGATCGCGCTTGATCCCCACGCCACCGCGCAGCATCCGGCGCCATGGCGGCTGGTGCTGGCAGCAGCCGCGCTGCTGGGCGCGATGGTGGCCTGGCAGGCGTTCCTGCTGGGCGGTCCGGTCGGCCTGCTGTCCGGCCCGGCCACCTGCATCGGCGTCAGCCGCGCCGCCTTCATGCACGGCCGGCGCCGCTATCGCGCACGGCTTTATGGTCAGATACCCGATGCGCTGGCCATGGTGGTGCGCGCCGTGCGCGCCGGCATTCCGGTGGTCGAGGCGGTGCGCGCGGTCGCCCGCGAAATCCCGTCGCCCACGCGCGACGAATTCAGCATCGTCGCCGCCCAGATCGCAGTCGGCCAGTCGCTGGACAGCGCGCTGTGGGCGCTGGCGCATCGCTCCGGGGTGCCGGAGTATTCCTTCTTCGCCGTCGCGCTGACGCTGCAGGCGCAAACGGGTGGGAGTCTCGCCGAAACCCTCGACAACCTGGCCGACGTGGTGCGCAAGCGCATTTCCATCCGCGCCCGTGGCCTCGCTTTGGCGGCCGAGGCGCGGATGTCGGCCGCGGTACTGACCGGCGTGCCGATCCTGACCGGCGCGGGCCTGGCGGTGATCAATCCCGGCTACATGAGCGTGCTGTTCGAGGATCCACGCGGCCACCAGGTGCTGGCGGCTGCGGCCGGCATGCTGGGGCTGGGCAGCTACACGATCCGCCTGCTGATCCGAAGGACGCTGGCATGAACGCCCCGTTGCTGGCGTTGGCCGGCGCGCTGCTGCTGCTGGTGCTGACCGCCGGCGTGCTGCTGGTGCGCGCCGCCGCCGAGGGCGCGCGCCTGCGCGGCCGCATCGCGGCATTGCGGCCGGTCGGCACCCGCCACGGCGCGCAACGGCCGCAGGGTGGGTCGATTGAGCGCCTGGTGCGCGGCGTGGGCGAGGCGGTGCGTCGCAGCCCGCTGCTGTCCGCCGAGACGCTGCGCGATTTCGAGGCCACGGTGGCACGCGCCGGGATGAAGGGGCCGAACGTCGTGGCGCTGTTCATCGGTGCCAAGGTGCTGCTGTTCCTGGGCCTGCCGGCGATCGGCTTCGTCGCGGCCAGCACCGGCGGGTTTTCGCGGAACCAGGTGCTGGTGGCCACCGCGGTCAGCGCGGTGCTGGGCCTGCTGGGGCCGGACTGGGGCGTGCGCCATATCCGCAGGCGCCATGCGGCCGGCGTGCAGCGCGGCCTGCCCGATGCGCTCGACCTGATGGTGATCTGCGCCGAGGCCGGGCTGGGCCTGGAAACCGCGATCGAGCGCGTGGCGCTGGAGATGCAGGTGCCGTGCCGGCCGATCGCGCAGGAATTCGCAGCCCTGTCGGCCGAGCTGCGCGTGCTGGCCGACCGGCGTCAGGCGCTGATCAATTTCGGCGAGCGCTCCGGCCTGGACAGCGCCAAGCGCTTTGGCGCGACGTTGGCGCAGACACTGCAATACGGCACGCCGCTGGCCCATGCGCTGCGCGTGCTGGCGTCCGAGCTTCGCCAGCAGCGGCTGACGCAGTACGAGGAGCGCGCGGCCAGGCTGCCGGTGCTGCTGACGCTGCCGATGATCATGTTCATCCTGCCTTGCGTGTTCCTTGTGGTCGGCGGCCCCGCCGTACTGCGCGCCATGGACGCCATGGCGCGATGACACGCTTTTCCGAAGGAGGTTCTGCGATGCGCGGTCCGCTGTTGTGCGTGATGCTGTTGCTGGGCGCCTGCGCAGGTAGCGGCGAAGGTGGACAGGGCCAGGCCGGCGACACGCGCATGCGGATCGCCGCCGCGGCCGAGGCGGCGGGCGAGCCCGATCGCGCCGCCGCGATCCTGGCGCAGGAAGTGGCACGCCGCCCGCACGACGCGACGCTGCGGCTGCGCCATGCCGCGGCCCTGACCGCGCTGGGCGACCACCTGGGTGCGGCCAGCACGCTGGCCGAGGCGTCACAGGCCGCGCCGCGCGACGCGCGGCTTCGCCTTGCGCTGGCGCAGGCGCGGCTGCGTGCCGGTGACATCGACCCCGCCGGCACCGATTTCGAGAGTCTTGTGCAAGCGATGCCTGATGCGCCCGCCGTGCTGAATGGGCTGGCCGTGGTGCGCGACATGCAGGGCCGGCACGCGGATGCCCAGGCGCTGTATCGGCAGGTCCTGGCGCGCGCACCGGGCAACGTTGCCGCACGCAACAATCTGGGGCTTTCGCTGGCGCTGTCGGGGCACGGGCCGGAAGCGGTCTCGGTGCTGCAGATGCTGGCGGGCGGGCAGGGCGGCACGTCGCGCCGGGTGCGGCACAACCTGGCACTGGCGCATGGCGCGGCTGGCGACGAGCAGCAGGCGGTGCGCATCCTGGCGCACGACATGACCGCCGAGGAAGCGGCCGCCGCGGCGCGCACCTTCCGCACGCTGCGCACGCCGGACCCCGCGCCCTGACGCGGCCTGGCCGATGCGGAAAACTCTCCGGCGCTGTCGCAGCGGCAAGATCATCGTGGAATTCGCCATGGTGGCGCCGATGCTGGCCATGCTGGTGCTGGGCCTGATCGAAGCCGGCATCCAGCTTGGCACCGGCCTGCTGCTGGAAAGTGCGGCCCGCGATGCCTCGCGCTTCGGCGTCACCGGCGCCACCGCGCCGGCCGGCATGGCAAACCCGCCCAGCGATCGCAGCCAATCGATCCGGCGCATCGTGGTGGAGCGCGGCGCCGGCATGCTGCGCGACGACCGGCTGGCCATGACCATCACGTCGTTCGGCCGCTTCGAAGACCTGGGCACGCCGGCTGCCGGTACCGCGGGGCCGGGCGGGCGGGGCGAGGTGGTGGTTTACCAGTTCGCCTATACCCAGCCGGTGCTGACGCCGCTGCCGGCGGCTGCCTTCGGCCGTTCGGAGTTCGTTCATTCCTCGACCGCGATCGTGCGCAATGAACCGTTCCCCGCGCAGTGACAGGCGCGGCATCGCCGCCGTGGAGTTCGCGCTGGTGGCACCTGCGCTGCTGCTGGTGCTGCTGTCGGTCGTGGATCTGGTGGGGCTGATCCGCGCCAGCTGGCGCATGGAACGCTCGGCCGGCGAGCTGGGCAACGTGATCGCTCAGCTGGACGGGCTCTCGGAGGCGGATTTCCCCGTGCTGTTCGGCGTGGCCGACCAGCTTGCGGCGCCCTATGTCGTGACCGGCCCGGCTGGTGCGGTGATCATCACGGGGCTTTCCAGCAGCAGCGGCGGGGTGGTGACGCGCACCTGGCGCCGGCGCGCGGGCGACAACAGCTTCCAAAGCCGCCTGGGCGAAACCGGGCCACCCGTGCTGCCCATCGGCTTCACGCTGCCGGCCGGCCAGACCGCCATCGCGGTCGAGACCTATGTGCGCGTCACGCCCTGGGTGCTGGCCGTGTCGTTCTTCGGCCAGCAGGTTGAAACGCTGTCGGGCTTCGGCATGTACCGGCCGCGGCTTTCGTCGCTGACCACGGTGCGGCCATGAGGTGGCGTGACCGGCGCGGCGCGGTGGCGTTGCTGGTGGCGCTGGCCAGCCTGCCGGTCGCCGCCAGCCTGGCGCTCGCAGTCGATCTGGGCCTTGCCTATGTGGTGCGCTCGCGCCTGATCACCGCGACCGATGCGGCGGCGCTCGCCGGCACGCGCGCCATTGCGTCGCCGACGCGCGATGCGGAAATCCGCGCGTGGTTCTGGGCGAATTACGGCCGCGTCGATCCGAACCGAAACACCGGCTGGCTGCGTACCGAGATCGTGGGCCCCACCATCACGGTCGAGGACAATGCGTCGCAGGTGCGGGTTTCCGTCAGTGCCCGCGTGCCCACCCTGTTCATGCGCCTGTTCGGGCAGGACAGCCTGACCGTGGCCGTGGAGAACGTGGCGCGGCGCGCCGAACTCGGCATGGAGCTTGCCCTGGTGCTGGACACCACCGGGTCGATGGCCGGCAGCAACGCGATCGGCGCGCTGCGCGTGGCGGCCAGCGACCTGGTGAACATCCTGTACGGCAACCGCGAGACCGTGCCCAATCTGTGGATCGCCGTGGTGCCGTATGTCGCCAGCGTCAACCTGGGCCCGCAGCGCACGAACTGGCTGGCCGCCGGCAGCCTTGACCCCAACGCCTATCTCAATCGCGCCTGGGCCGGCTGCGTCGAGGCACGCCACCAGAACGCGCACGACGAAAGCGAGGCCACGCCGTTCGAGGTGCCGTTCCGCCCGTATCGCTGGGCATCGACCACGGGCGCCTATCCGGTGCGGGGCGACAACAGCTGGACCCCCGGCACCATCACCGAACAGAACCAGGCGACGCTGCCGGACAACACCGCGGTGGGCCCCAATCTGGGCTGCGGCAGCCCGGTGCTGCCGCTGACCCAGGCGCGCAGCACGGTGCTGGCGCGCATCGCCGGGCTGCAGGCGACGTTTCGCGGCGGCACCATGGCGAACCTGGGCCTGCAGGCCGGCTGGTTCACGCTCAGCCCGCGCTGGCGCGGGCTGTGGGGCGACCCGAACCTGCCGAATGCCTATCGCCACGAGCTGATCCAGAAGGTCGTGGTGCTGATGACCGATGGCGAGAACCAGTGGTTCGACTGGCCCGATGCCGCGCCGGGCCGGGGGCCGGCCGGCTGGGCCGACGATTTCGACGCCGACTACACCGCCTATGGCCGCATCCGGGAAAACCGGCTGGGCCTGGTGGGCGCACCGCGTGCCGCCTGGCGTGGCGGCAGCGGCACGGCGGCACAGGAAATCAACGCGCGCATGCTGCGCCTGTGCGCATCGATGCGCGCGCAGGGCATCATCATCTATACTGTGGTGTTCAACGTCGCCGCCGGATCACCGGCCCAGGCGCTGTACCAAAGCTGCGCCACGCGGCCCGAATACTACTTCAATTCGCCGACCCAGGCCGCGCTTCAGGCATCGTTCCGCAGCATCGGCGAGCAGCTGGCGAATTTGCGCCTGTCGCAGTAGCGGGCTTTGCGGCAGGCTTCGCGCATGATCGATCTGCTGCTGCGCCACGCCACGCTCGCCGACGGCCGACGCGACATCGACATCGCGATCGCGGGCGACCGCATTGCCGCCATCGCGCCCAGCCTCGATGCCCCCGCGCGCGAGACGATCGACGCGGCCGGCCGCCTGGCAAGTCCACCCTTCGTTGATCCGCATTTCCACATGGATGCCACGTTGTCGCTGGGCCTGCCGCGGCGCAACGTTTCGGGCACGCTGCTGGAAGGCATCGCGCTATGGGGCGAGCTGAAGCCGTTGCTGACGCACGAAGCGGTGATCGAGCGTGCCCTGCGCTACTGCGACCTGGCCGTTTCGCAAGGCCTGCTTGCGATCCGCAGCCACGTCGATATCTGCGACGACCGGCTGCTGGCGGTGGAAGCGTTGCTGGAGGTGAAGCGGCGCGTGGCGCCGTACCTGACGCTGCAACTGGTGGCCTTCCCGCAGGACGGCTACCTGCGCCACGCCGGTGCGGCACAGAACCTGCGGCGCGCGCTGGACCTTGGCGTGGATGTGGTCGGCGGCATCCCGCATTTCGAACGCGGCACGGCGCATGGGGCAGAGTCGGTCCACGCGCTGTGCCGCATCGCCGCCGAACGCGGCCTGCCGGTCGATATGCATTGCGACGAGACCGACGATCCCCATTCGCGCCACGTGGAGACGCTGGCGCATGAAACCATCAGCCACGGGCTGCAGGGGCGCGTGGTCGGCTCGCACCTCACGTCGATGCATTCGATGGACAACTACTATGTCTCGAAGCTGCTGCCGCTGCTGCACGAAGCCGGGCTGCATGTGGTGGCCAATCCGCTGATCAACATCGCAATCCAGGGCCGGCACGACACCTACCCGAAGCGCCGCGGGCTGACGCGCGTGCCGGAGCTGCTGGCGGCCGGCATCAATGTGGCCTTCGGCCAGGATTGCGTGATGGACCCCTGGTATTCGCTCGGCACCGCCGACCCGCTGGATGCCGCACACATGGCGGTTCACGTGGCGCACATGACCAGCCAGGCCGGCATGCGGCAGTGTTTCGATGCCGTGACGACGAACGCGGCCGCAGCCATGGGCCTCGACGACTACGGCATCCGGGTGGGGGGGCCTGCGGACCTGGTGCTGCTGGATGCAGAGGATCAGATCGAGGCGATCCGGCTGCGCCCGCCGCGCCTGGCGGTGATCAAGGCCGGGCGCGTGATCGCGCGCGGTGCGCCGCGCCAGAGCACGCTCGCCTTGCCGGGACGGCCCGGGCAGGTGGCGGCGTCCGGCTTCGCGCCGCGGCAGTAGCGCGGGTGCGGCGCTTTGCGGCAAGCTCTACCTGACATGACCGCCAACCGGCCCACCCATATCCGCCTGACCTCGCACCCCGACCCGGCCGCGCCACGCTCCACGCTGCGCTGGGGCGGTGCGACGCCGGCGCTGCGGGGGCCGGTGATCGGTTCGGTCACGCGCCCGGCGGATCGCAACGTGATCGGCGCGCATGGCGGGTCGTATTCGCTGTACCGGGCGCTGGCGGTGTCGTCCGGCGCGATGTCGCCCTTGGTGCGGCCCGACCTCGCCAACACCCATCCGGTGGTCGGCATCGGCCCCCATGCGCAATGGACCACGCCGGGGCGGATCGTTTCGCTCGATCCGTGGGGGCACCTGGCGACGGACGTCTTCGCCGATGCGATCCGCGAAGGCACCGATATCCGCCCCACCATCGCGGTGACCCGGGCGCGGCTCAACCTGCCGGAGGTCAACGCGGCGCTGGCGGAAGGCGCGTTGCGCGCCGATGGGCAGGTGCTGCACGCGAATGGCGACATTGCGGTGGTCAAGGCGGCGATCGATCCGGTGTGGTGGCTGCCCGGCATCGCGGAACGCTTCGCCGTGACCGAGCCGAAGCTGCGCCGCACGCTGTTCGAGCAGACGGGCGGCATGTACCCCGAACTGGTCACGCGCCCCGACCTCGACGTGTTCCTGCCGCCGATCGGCGGCATCAGCGTCTATATCATGGGCGATCCGGCGTTCCTGGCCGACTCCAGGCGGCAGCTCACCTGTCGCGTGCACGACGAATGCAATGGGTCCGACGTGTTCGGCAGCGACATCTGCACCTGCCGTCCCTACCTGCTGCACGGCATCGAGGAATGCGTGCGCGCCGCGCAGGACGATGGCGTCGGGCTGATCGTGTACAACCGCAAGGAAGGCCGCGCGCTGGGCGAGGTCACCAAGTTCCTGGTCTATAACGCGCGCAAGCGCCAGCAAGGCGGCGACCAGGCGGCCACCTATTTCGAGCGCACCGAGTGCGTGGCCGGCGTGCAGGATGCGCGCTTCCAGCAACTGATGCCGGACGTGCTGCACTGGCTTGGCATCACGCGCATCCACCGCTTCGTCTCCATGTCGAACATGAAGCACGACGCGCTGGTGGCCCAAGGCATCGATGTGATCGAGCGCGTGGCGATTCCGGATGGGCTGATCCCCGGCGATGCGTCGGTGGAGATCGAGGCGAAGAAGGCCGCCGGCTACTACGCGCCACCGCCGAAGCCGCCGGCCAAGGGGAAGCGCCCGCGCGGGCGCGCGTGAACCAGGCAGTCGCGGCGCTGCTGACGCCGGAGGCGGTGCGGGAACGCGCGCACGCCATGCTGGCGCTGGCGCGCGCCGGACAGCTAACCGGGTTCACGCTGCACGACGATGCGCTGCCCGCACTTGCCGACGTCGTGGCCGCCGAGGTGTCCGCGAACTATCCGGACCTGGCCGTGCCGTACCACGCGCGCTGGCGGCATTTCGCTGTGGGCGGGCGTGACCGCTGGGGGGCGGTGCTGGCGTCGCATCGCTTCGCCGATGCGGCATCGCGGGCGCGCGCGGCGTTCGACGTGGCGATCGTGTCGGTGCTGCTGGATGCCGGCGCCGGCATGGCCTGGCGCTATCGCGAGCCGGACGGCACGGTGCTGGCGCGGTCCGAGGGGTTGGCGGTGGCCAGCCTGGCCATGCTGGAAGCGGGCCGCTTCGCCGATGATGGCGGAAGCCTGCGGGCCGATGCGGCGGCGCTGCGGGATATCGACTCGCGGGCGCTGGCGGGGGGATTCCAGGTGACGCCGGACAATCCGCTGGTCGGGCTGGAAGGTCGCGCCGCGCTGCTGCGCCGGCTGGGCGCGGTGGTGGCCGCCGCGCCAGCCGTTTTTGCTCGCGCGGATGCGCCGCGCCCGGGCGGCTTGTTCGATCTGCTGGCGGCCGAAGCCAGCGTGGCGGCGCGCGATATCCTCATTGCGCTGCTGCGGCATCTCGGGCCGATCTGGCCGGGGCGCGAGACGCTGCACGGCGTGAACCTGGGCGACAGCTGGCGCCACCAGGCGATCGCCGGAGACGGGCTGGTGCCGTTTCACAAGCTGTCACAGTGGCTGGCCTATTCGCTGATCGAGCCGCTGGAGCAGGCGGGCCTGCGTGTCACAGGCATCGACGCGCTGACCGGATTGCCCGAGTATCGCAATGGCGGCCTGTTCATCGACCATGGCGTGCTGCGCCTCAGCGACCCGGGTGCCGCGGCCCTGGCGCACGACGTGGGATCGCCGCTGGTCGTGGAATGGCGGGCGCTGACGGTCGCGCTGCTGGACGAGCTGGCACCACTGGTGCGCGCGCGGCTTGGCGTGACGGCCGAAGACTTCCCGCTGGCGCGCGTGCTGGAAGGCGGCACCTGGTCGGCCGGGCGGCGCAGCGCGGCCAGGCTGCGCACGGATGGTGGGCCGCCGCTGCGCGTGGTCAGCGACGGCACGGTCTTTTGAAGCATGGGGTGACAGAGGCATGGCCGGAAAAGTCTTCGTGGTCGATCACCCGCTGGTGCAGCACAAACTCAGCCTGCTGCGCGACCGTGAGCGCTCCACCCAGGGGTTCCGGCGGCTGATGAACGAGATCGGCATGCTGCTGGCCTACGAAGTCACGCGCGACCTGAAGCTTGAGCTGGCCGAGATCAACACGCCGCTGACCGCGATGCAGGCCCCTATCCTGGCCGGCAAGAAGCTGGTGTTCGCGCCCATCCTGCGTGCCGGCGTGGGCTTCCTGGATGGCATGCTCGATCTCGTGCCGTCGGCGCGCGTGGCGCATATCGGCCTCTATCGCGATCCGACCACGCTGGCGGCGGTGGAGTATTATTTCAAGGCGCCGCCCGACGTGGCCGATCGCCTGGTGATCGTGCTTGATCCCATGCTGGCGACCGCGAATTCGGCCGTGGCGGCGGTGGATCGGCTGAAGGAACGCGGCTGCCGCGACCTGCGCATGGTGTGCCTGCTGGCCGCGCCCGAGGGCATCGCGCATTTCCACGGCGCGCACCCGGAGGTGCCGATCTGGACCGCGGCGATCGACAGCCACCTGGACGAACACGGCTACATCGTGCCCGGCCTGGGCGATGCCGGCGACCGGATGTTCGGCACCCGCTAGCAGGCAGGGCACGGGATTTGCTACGCAACGCCTGCGCAACAACATCGCCGCCGGGAAAGGAACGAATCGCGCATGGCCAAGGACATCATCTGCGCCTTCAGCGTGCATTGTGATGCCGTTGCGGGCTGGCTGGGCAGCTACATGGGCGAGGATTCGCCCGGCGACATCTCGCGCGGCGTGTTCGCCGCCGAAGTGGGCATGCCCCGCCTGCTGACCTTGTTCGAGCGGTTCGGGCTGAAGCAGTCCTGGTTCATCCCCGGCCACACCATCGAAAGTTTTCCGCACGAAACCGACCTGGTGGCGAAGGCGGGCCACGAGATCGGCCTGCACGGCTACAGCCACGAAAATCCCCTCGCGCTGTCCCGCGTGCAGGAAGAAGCGATCTTCGACACGTGCATCGGCCTGATCGAGAAGCATTGGGGCCGCAAGCCGGTGGGCTATGTCGCACCATGGTGGGAAGTGAGTGCGACCAGCATCAAAATCCTGGTCGAGCGCGGCATCGCCTATGATCACAGCCTGATGCACCACGACTGCGTGCCGTACTATGTGCGCACCGGCGATGCCTGGACGAAGATCGACTATTCCCAGCCCGCCGCCAGCTGGATGAAGCCCTTCACCAAGGGGCAGCTCACCGACCTCGTGGAAATCCCGGCATCCTGGTACCTCGATGACCTGCCGCCGATGATGTTCATCAAGAAGTTCCCGAACAGCCACGGCTACGTGTCGCCGCACCAGCTGGAGCAGATCTGGCGCGACCATTTCGACTTCGTCTATCGCGAATACGACTACGCGGTGGTGCCCATGACCATCCACCCGGATGTGTCCGGGCGCCCGCATGTGCTGCTGATGCTGGAACGCCTGATCAGCCACATGCTGCGCCAGCCCGGCGTGCGCTTCCTGACCCTGGAGGCGCTGACCGCCGACTTCCGCAAGCGCTTTCCGCGCGGGGCGGCATGATCCTGGTCGGCGTCGATGTCGGCGGCACCTTCACCGACCTGGTGCTGGCCGACCCGGAAGCCGGCACCAGCGCCATCCACAAGGTCTCCACCACGCCGCAGGATCCCTCGATCGCGGTCGTGGCCGGCATCGATGCACTTTGCGCGCAGGCGGGCGTGCTGCCGGGCGCGGTGGACCATGTGCTGCACGGCACCACCATTGCCACCAACGCGGCGCTGACGCATCGCGGCGCCGAGTGCGGCATGATCACCACGCGCGGCTTCCGCGACATCCTGCATATCGGTCGCCACCAGCGCCCGCAGCACTACTCGATCCAGCAGCGCATTCCCTGGCAATCCACGCCGCTGGTGAAGCGCCGCCACCGCCACGAGGTGACCGAGCGCCTGGTGCCGCCGCGGGGCGCGGTGCTGGTGCCGTTGGCCGAGCACGAGGTGCGCGTGGCCGCGCGCGCGCTGAAGGCGGCCGGCATCACCTCGATCGCGATCTGCTTCCTGTTCTCCTACCTCGACCCCGCGCATGAGCAGCGCGCCAGGGTCATCGTGCTTGAGGAACATCCGGGCGCCTTCGTCACGCTCTCGTCCGACGTGGCACCCCAGTTCCGCGAGTTCGAACGCTTCACCACCGCGGCCATGAACGCCTTCGTCGGCCCCGCGGTGCGCGACTATGTCGGGCGGTTGGGGGCGCGCATGCGTGACGCGGGACTGCGCGCCGACCTGCACATCATGGCGTCGAACGGCGGCGTCGCCACCGCCGCCATGGTGGCGGACCGGCCGGTGATCACCATGCTGTCCGGCCCCGCCGCCGGCGTGCTGGGCGGCATCTGGGCGGGCAGGCTCTCCGGACGCAACAACCTCATCACCTTCGACATCGGGGGCACCTCGGCCGATATCGGCATCGTCACCGGCGGGCGCTCGGCCGAGGCGACGGCCCGCGATACCTGGATCGCCGGCTTCCCGCTGCTGACACCGATGATCGACATCCACACCATCGGCGCCGGTGGCGGTTCGATCGCGCGGCTGGACGCGGGCGGGGCGTTCCGCGTGGGGCCGCAATCGGCCGGCGCGGTGCCGGGCCCCGCCGGCTATGGCCGCGGCGGCACGCTGCCCACGGTGACCGACGCCAACATCGTGCTGGGCCGCCTTGATCCCGGCAATTTCCTGGGCGGCGCCATGGCGCTGGACGTGGCCGCCGCGCGCGCCGTGGTGGCACGGTTCGGCGAAACGCTCGGCATGACTCCGGAAGCGGCGGCGCTGGGCATCCTCACCATCGTCAACGCCAACATGGCGAACGCCATCAGCAGCCGCACCGTGCAGAAGGGCATCGACCCGCGCGGCTACGCGCTGGTGGCGTTCGGCGGCGCAGGCCCCCTGCACGCGGCCGAGGTGGCCCAGGCGCTCGCGATCCGCGAGGTGCTGGTGCCGCCGGCGCCAGGCATCACCTCCGCCATGGGGCTGCTCACCACCGACCTTGCCTACGACGCGGTGCGCACCTGCTTCCAGGTTTCCGGTGCTCTGGATGGTGCGCGGATCGAGGCCGACTTCGCCGCGATGCAGGCGGGCCTTGCTTCGCAGTTCGTTGCGGACGGCGTCGAGGACGTGACCTACGCCCGCGCCGCCGACCTGCGCTATGCCGGCCAGGGTTACGAACTGCGCGTGCCGGTCGAGGGCGGCGACATGGCAGCCGCCATCGCGCGCTTCCATGAACGCCACCGCGCCGAGTACGGCCACGCCTTCCCGGACAGCACGGTGGAGATCGTGAACCTGCGGCTGACCGGCCTGGGCGCGCGCCCAAAACTCGGCGCGCCCGCGAAGCCCGTTGGCGGATCACTGGATGCGGCGCTGCTGCGCCGTGCGCCCGCGGTGTTCGCCGGCCCCACAGGCCCCGAGCCGCACGACACGCCGTTCTATGCGCGCGAGAACCTGCCGCTGGAAACCGCCATCCCCGGCCCCGCCATCATCCTGCAGACCGACAGCACCACGGTGGTGCCACCGCACATGCGCTTCACCGCCGATCGCGCGGGCAATCTCGTGATCGAGACCGGAGTTCCGGCATGAGCGACCGCAGCGCCCGCACCACCGTGGATGCGGTGACCGCCAGCGTGATCCAGGGTGCCCTGGAAAACATCGCGGTCGAGATGGGCTACAAGCTGATGCGCATGTCGTATTCCTCGATCATCCGCGAGAGCGAGGATTTCGGCGCCGCCCTGGTCGATGCGACCGGCCAGGGCCTGGCGGAAAGCGCGCAATCCACGCCGCTGCAATCGGGGCCCATCCCCGGCTACGTGCAGCACATGCTGAAGGCGCTGGCCGCGCGCAATGACCCGATCAGGCCCGGCGATGTGATCATGCACAACGACCCCTATGGCGGCGCCAGCCACGGGCCCGACATCGCCTTCATCGTGCCGGTGTTCCACGAAGCCACGCTGGTGGGCTTCGCCGCCACCACCGCGCACCACCTGGATATCGGTGCACTCACGCCTGGCTCATGCGGCATCGTCGATGCCATCGACGCCTACGCGGAGGGGCTGCAGTTCAAGGCGATCAAGGTGTTCGACCGGGGCGTGCGCAACGATGCGGTCTGGCAGATCCTGCGCGACAATATCCGCGCCAGCGACCTGGTGGTGGGCGACATGGAAGCGCAGGTGGCAGCCAGCCGCATCGGCGCCGAGCGCCTGGCCGCGCTGGTGGCGCATTGGGGCCTGCCCGTATTCCACGCCGCCTGCACCGCCATCATGGACCACGCCGAGCGGCTGATGCGCACCGCCATCGCGCGCCTGCCCGAAGGCGCGTGGCGCGCGGAAACCCGCATCGACGGCTACCTGGATGACCCCGATCCGGCGCGGCGCGCGCTGCCGATCGTGGCCACCGTCAGCAGGCAGGGCGACCAGCTAATCGTCGATCTCACCGGCACCGCGGCGCAGGTAAAGGACAAGCCCATCAACATGCCGCTGACCGGCACGGTGGATGTGGCGGTGTGGCTGACCGTGCGTTCGGTACTGCTGGACACCGACGTGCACGGGCATATCCCGGTGAATGCCGGCCTGCTGCGCCCCATCACCATCATCGCGCCGCGCGGGTGCCTGGCCAACCCGGAGTTCCCGGCACCCACCATCGCGCGCTTCTGCCCCGGCAACCAGCTGGCCGATACGGTCATGAAGGCGCTGGCGCAGGCAGTGCCGAACCAGGTCAGCGCGGGCATCGGCAACCTGAAGGTCATCGCCTTCTCCGGCCTGAAGGCCGGCACGCACTGGGTACACATGGAGATTTTCGAAGGCAGCTACGGTGGCCGGCCGGCGTCGGACGGCATGGACGCGGTCGATACGCTCTATGCCAACACGCGCAACAACCCGATCGAGGACATCGAAACCCACGTGCCGCTGCGCGTGGAGCAGTACGCGCTGCGCGAAGGCTTGGCGGGCGCCGGAAAATTCCGAGGCGGCCTGGGCAGCGTGCGAAAATTCCGCTTCCTGGTCGATGGCGGTGCCTCGGTGGAAGGGGAGGGCCATCATTTCGCGCCCTGGGGTTTTCTGGGCGGGCAGGATGGCGTACCGGCGCGGCTGACACTCACGCGCGCCGATGGCGCGGTCGCCGCCCTGCCGTCGAAGGTGCCGCACATGGCGGTGCGCGCGAATGACGTGTTCCTGTGCGAAGGCCCCGCCGGCGGCGGCTATGGCGACCCGTTCACGCGTGATCCCCAGGCAGTGCTGGACGATGTGCTGGACGGGCTGCTGAGAGCAGAGGATGCGGCCCGGTCGTACGGCGTGGTGATCGTGGGCGGCGTGCTTGATGCCGCCGCCACCGCGGCGCGCCGCGGATCATGACGCACCGTGCACGGCCCCACGCCGGCGTTGAACCGCGTGCTGCCGTTCGGCACACTCGCCTGAACCCGTGCCCCCCGGGAGACCATGGCAACCCCTGCGGACCTTGAGCTGGCGGCCCTGACCAAACGCTACGGCGCCGTCGTGGCGGTCGATGGCATCTCCTTGCGTATTCCCGCAGGCCAGTATTGCTGCCTGCTGGGGCCGTCCGGCTGCGGCAAGACCACGACGCTGCGCATGATCGCCGGCCACGAAGCCGCCAGCGAAGGCGATGTCGTGCTGGGCCGGGAGAACATCACCGGGCGCGCGCCGGCGCAGCGCGGCACCGCCATGATGTTCCAGAGCTACGCGCTGTTCCCGCATCTGACCTGTCGCGACAACGTGGCGTTCAGCCTGAAGATGCGGGGTGTAGCGCGCCACGACCGGCATACGCGCGCCATGGCCATGCTGGAGCGCGTGCGGATGCAGAGTTTCGCCGATCGGCTGCCCGCGCAGCTTTCCGGCGGCCAGCAGCAGCGTGTGGCGCTGGCGCGCGCGCTGATCACCGACCCGTCCGTGCTGCTGCTGGACGAGCCGCTTTCCGCGCTCGATCCGTTCCTGCGGCTTGCGGTGCGCGAGGAGCTGAAGGCGCTGCAGAAGCGGCTGGGCATCACCTTCGTGCACGTCACGCACAGCCAGGACGAGGCGATGGCGCTGGCCGACCTGGTGGTGGTGATGAACGAAGGCCGCATCGAGCAGGCAGCGGCACCGCGCACCGTGTTCAACGAACCTGCCACCGCGTTCGTCGCGCGTTTCATCGGCGGGCATAACGTGCTGCCGGTGAAGGCCGCGGGGCACGGCGCGCTGGCGCTGGAAAACGGCATCGTCATCCCCGCACCGGCCCATGCGGCGGCGCCGCGCCACGTGGCGGTGCGCGCCGACCGGCTGGTGCTGGCACGCAACGATGCCGCACTGGGCGGCGTGGCGCGGCTCAGCGGCGAAGTGCGGTCGGTCGAGTATCTCGGCACCACGGTGTCGGTGGGCGTGACGGTGAGCGGGCTGGAACCGATTGTGGCGGTGCTGCCCGACCAGCGTTTCCACGAAGACCCGTTGGCGCCAGGCGAAACGGTCGCGCTGGGCTGGCGCACGGCGGACATGCACGCGATCACCTAGCGCCGCGCAACACAGGAGAGGCAAGGACAATGGCAACCACGCGACGGAAAATCCTGGCGGCAAGCGCTTCTGCCGCAGGCGCCACGGCGATCGGCGGCTTCCCGACGATCTGGGCGCAGAACATCCGTAACGTCACGCTGCGCCAGTTCGGCACCGGGGTTTCCAACCAGAACCCGATCGCCGAGCAGTGCAAGAAGGACACCGGCATCACGCTGCAGATGACCGCGCTGGACAGCGATGCGGTGGTGCAGCGCTCGGTCACGCAGCCCAACAGCTACGACATCGCCGACATCGAATACTGGATGTGCAAGAAGGTGTTCCCGGCGAACGTGCTGCAGCCGATGCAGACGCGGCGGATCACCAACTTCAACAAGATCGTGCCGATCTTCACGACCGGAAAACTGACGCCGACAAGCACCATCGCGCAGGGCACCGCACCGCATGGCGTGGGCTTCGTGGAAGGCCAGGGCAGCACGCGCTTCGCGCGCGAGCCGACCGAGTGGTTCACCATGATCCCCACCATCTACAATGCCGACACGCTCGGCATCCGGCCCGACCTGGTGGGCAGGCCGATCAAGAACTGGAAGGACATCCTGGACCCCGCCTTCCGCGGCAAGACCTCGATCCTGAACATCCCTTCGATCGGCATCATGGACGCGGCCATGATCTGCGAGAGCGCGGGCGTGATCCGGTATGGCGACAAGGGCAACATGACCCGCGCCGAGATCGACCGCACCATCGATTTTCTCATCCAGACGAAGCGTGCAGGGCAGTTCCGTGCCTTCTGGAAAACCTTCGACGAGAGCGTGAACCTGATGGCCTCGGGTGAGGTGGTGATCCAGTCGATGTGGTCGCCGGCGATCACCGCGGTGCGCAGCAAGGGCATTCCGTGCGTCTACCAGCCGCTGGAGGAAGGCTATCGCGCCTGGGGCGGCGGGCTCGCGCTGGCCAAGCACCTGACCGGCCTGCAGCTGGATGCCGCGTACGAATACATCAACTGGTACCTGTCGGGCTGGGCCGGCGCCTATCTGAATCGCCAGGGCTACTACTCGGCGGTGCTGGAAACGGCGAAGGCGAACATGAGTGCCGACGAATGGGGCTTCTGGATGGAAGGCAAGCCCGCCCAGGGCGAAATCAAGAACCCCCAGGGGCAGGTGATGGAGAAGCCGGGCGCGGTGCGCGATGGCGGATCGTTCGAAGCGCGCATGGGGGCGGTTTCGTGCTGGAACGCGGTGATGGATGAGGACCGCTACATGGTCCAGAAGTGGAACCAGTTCATCGCGGCGTAATGATGTTCCGGGCGGGCGCGACCGCGCCCGCCCACCGCCCCTTTTGAAGCGCAACCTCGCCGCCCTTCTCCAGGTCACGCCGCTGCTGCTGGTGCTGGCGGGGTTCCTGGTGCTGCCGCTGGCCACCATCCTGGTGGTCAGCTTCTTCGACTATGATTCCGTGCGCATCATCCCCGACTTCGTGCTGACCAACTACGAGGAGCTGTTGCTGTCGCCGGTGACCTGGCGCACCTATTTCCAGACGCTGCGGTTCGCCGCCATCACCTGGGCCATCACGCTGCTGGTGGGCTTCACCGTGGCCTATTTCCTGGCCTTCCACATTGCCTCGCCGGCGATGCAGACGGTGCTGTTCCTGGTCTGCACCATCCCGTTCTGGACCAGCAACATCATCCGCATGATCGCCTGGATCCCGTTCCTGGGCCGCAACGGGCTGCTGAACCAGACCCTGCTGTCGGTCGGCGCGATCGAGGCGCCGCTGGAATTCCTGCTGTTCTCGGACTTCGCGGTGGTGCTGGCCTATGTGCACCTCTACACGCTGTTCATGGTGGTGCCGATCTTCAACGCCATGCTGCGCATCGACCGCGCGCTGATCGAAGCCGCGCGCGATGCCGGCGCCAGTTCGTGGCAGACGGTGCGCGAGGTCATCATCCCGCTGTCGAAGTCCGGCATCATGATCGGGTCGATCCTGGTGGTCACGGTGGTGATGGGCGATTTCGTCACCGTCCGGCTGATGAGCGGCGGGCAGAGCGCTTCCGTGGGCCTGATGATGGTGAACGCCATGTCGCTGCTGCAGTACCCCGCGGCCGCCGCCAATGCCGTGGTGCTGCTGGTGCTGGTGCTGCTGACGGTCTTCGCCATGCTGCGCATCGTCGATATCAGGCGGGAACTATGAGTCGGTCGCGCGCGTTCTGGCCGCTGGCGCTGTTCTTCGCGCTGTTCGTGGCGTTCCTGTACGGCCCCACCATCACCATCCTGGTGCTGTCGTTCCAGGGACCCACGGGGGGCCTTACGTTTCCCATGCGTGGCGTCTCGACCCACTGGTTCGCGCAGTTGTTTGAAACCCAGCTGGTCGGCGACCTGGGTGGCGCGTTCCGGCGCTCGATCGTGTTGGGCCTGGTGGCCATGGTCATCACCGTGGTCGTGTCGTTCTGCGCGGGCCTTGCCTTCCGCCGGCGCTTTCCGGGGGCGGGCCTGGTGTTCTACCTGACCATCGCCAGCCTGATCGTGCCGTCGGTGCTGGTCTCGCTTGGCATCGGGCTCACGTTCCGCGTGCTGGGCCTTGATCCCGCCTGGTGGAGTTCGGGCCTGGGTGCGCACCTGACCTGGACGCTGCCCTTCGGCGTGCTGATCATGTTCGCCGTGTTCAACCGCTTCAGCCCGGCCTACGAGGAAGCGGCACGCGACCTGGGCGCCGGCGCCTGGCAAACCCAGCGCCACGTGGTCATTCCCATCCTGCTGCCCAGCCTGGTGGGGGTGGGGCTGTTCGGCTTCACCCTGTCCTACGACGAGTTCGCACGCAGCGTTTACACCGCCGGCACCTTCAACACGTTGCCGCTGGAGATCTACGGCATGACCACGAACGTCACCACGCCGGTACTCTACGCGCTGGGCACCATGACCACCGGCGTATCGTTCGCGGCGATCGGCCTGGCGCTGGCCGGCATGGCGCTGCTGCGGCGCAGGCGGGCACCTGCCCCGCATGGCCACTGATCGGACCGCCGCCATGTCGCGCCTCTGCCTCACGCTTGCCTGCTGGGACTACGACCGCACCCGGGCCCTGGCCGATGGCACGGTCACGGCCGAGGGCATCGACCTCACCTACCTGTCGCTGCCGGTCGAGGAAACCTTCTTCCGCATGCTGCGGCACCGCGAGTTCGACGTGGCCGAGCTGTCGCTGTCGTCGTACTGCGTGTCGCTGGCGCGCGATCCAAGGCCGTTCGTGGCGCTGCCGGTGTTTCCCTCGCGCTTCTTCCGGCACTCCAGCATCTACGTGAACGTCGCCGCCGGCATCGCGGCGCCGGCCGACCTCAAAGGCAGGCGCGTGGGTGCGCCGGAATACCAGATGACGGCGCCGGTGTGGATCCGCGGCATCCTGTCCGACGAATACGGGCTGAAGGTGACCGATGTGGAGCACCTGACCGGCGGCGAGGAATCGCCCGGCCGCGACGAGAAGATCGCGCTTGATCTGCCCCCCGACATCCGCGTGCGCTGCATCGGCCCGGACCAGACGCTTTCCCGCATGCTGCTGCAAGGCGAGATCGCCGCCCTGTTCACCGCCCGCCGGCCATCGAGTTTCGTTTCCCACCCCGATCGCGTGGCGCGCCTGTTCCCTGGCTTTGTCGCGGTCGAACGCGACTACTTCGCGCGCACGGGGATTTTCCCGATCATGCATGTGGTGGCGATGCGCCGCGAGGTGTACGAGGCGAACCGCTGGATCGCGCAGTCACTGACCAAGGCCTTCGTCGCCGCCAAGCGCATCGCCCAGGCCAATCTCTGGGAAACGGCGGCGCTGAAGACCATGCTGCCCTGGGGCATCGACCATGTGGAGCAGGCCCGTGCCGCCATGGGCGATGACTGGTGGAGCTACGGGCTGGCGCCGAACCGCACCGTGCTGGAAACCTTCCTGCGCTACCACCACGAACAGGGCCTGTCGCGCCGGCTGCTGCGGCTCGACGAGTTGTTCGCGCCGGAGGCGCTGGAAGCCTTCACCATCTGACCAGGCGTGCCTGCCGGGTTCGGCGTTGACAGCAACGGCCTTGCCCGTAAGCTGATGACAGCGGTGTCATCCACGCCGCCAAACACACGACGTGCCGGCCGCAGGCGCGGAACCGGCAGGGCAGGGAGGGTTACGTGCGCACACGCATTCACCTGGCGGCCGGCTTCGCGTTGGGGCTGCTGGCCGCATCGGCGGCGCCCGCATCGGCACAGCAAACCCTGATCCTGGGCGGGTCGGATTCGATCGGGTCGATCATCGACCGCACCAACGTCATGTTCACCCGCCTGGTCAACGAACGCGCCCGCGGCCGGCTCAACATCAACTTCATCCAGGGCGAGCAGCTGGGCAACGACGTGCAGGTGATCGAACAGATGATGCGCGGCGGCGTGCACATCTATGGCGACGTGCTGGACTGGTACGCGAACTGGGTGAAGGACCTGTCGGTGCTGTCCTGGGGCTTCACCTTCCGCGACTTCGACCACCAGGCGAAATTCCTGGAAAGCCCGATCTTCGCGCCATACGCCGAGGAAATGCGCACCCGGCACAATGTGCGCATCCTGGCCGCGGGCCCATCGCAGCCGCGCGTGCTGTTCGCCAAGCGCGTGGTGAATTCGCCCACCGACCTGGCTGGCCTCAAGATGCGCGTGCCCGATATCCGCGCCTATCTGCTGCTGTGGCAGACGCTTGGCACGCAGCCCGCGCGCGTGGCCTGGGCGGAAGTGTTCCTGGGCCTGCGCACCGGCGTGATCGACGCGGCCGAGGGCCCCACGCTGTCCGCCATGTCGGCCCGCATCCACCAGGGTGCGACGAACGTGATGCGCACCGACCACGTGATCTCGGCCGGGCAGATTTCCATCCACGAAGGCACCTATGCGCGCCTGGCGCCCGAGCTGCAGCAGATCCTGGTGGCGGCCGCGCGCGAAGCGCTCGCCTGGCAGCGGCAGCAATCGGAAGCCGAGCTGGAAGCGGCCTATGAGCAGATGAAGCGCGAGGGGGCCACCATCGTGGTGGTGGACAAGGGGCCGTTTGCGCGCGCCGCCCTGGAAGGTGTCGCGGCGATGGAGCGCGACAATGTATGGGCCGCCGGCCTGTTCCAGCGCATCCAGGACGTCCGCTGAGGCAAGCGAGGCAGGCGCCGGGCCGAAGTCAGGCTTCGCGCATGGACCTGATCCTGCGTGCCGCCTGGCGCGGGCTCTGCCTGCTGCGCGCGGTGGAACTCACGCTGGGCGTGGGCCTGCTGGCCGCCATCGTGGTGATGATCACGGTGCAGGTGTTCACGCGCTACGTGTTCAACCGCCCCATCGTCTGGGTCGAGGACGTGGCGACCTTCGCCTTCATCTGGTGCGTGTTCCTGGGTGCCGCGGTGGGGCTGAAGGATCTGCGGCACATCCGCATCGAAACCTTCCTGGCCCGGCTGGGCGCACGCGGTGCCGCGGTGGTCCACGCCGCACTGCACCTGGTGATCCTGGCCTGCTGCGTGCTGGTCGCGCGCCACGCCTGGGACGTGATGGACACCGAGGCGCGCAGCCTGACCATCTCGCTGCCGATCAACCTGCCGCGGCACTGGTTCTATTCGGTGCCGCTGTTCTGCGCGCTGGTGTCGATGGCCGCGACGGCGCTCTATTTCGTGGCCGCCCAGCTGCACCACGCCGCCACGGGCCGCGCGATCGAGGCCGAGGCGGATGCCGCACTGCGCGCCGCGCGCGACCGCGCGCTGGACGAGGCCGAGCTCAGCGTGGCCGAGCGAAGCCTGTAGGCAATGGGCATCGCCACGCTGTTCGCCACCTGCTTCGGCCTGATCGGGCTGCAACTGCCCGTGGCCTTTGCCCTGATGGCGGCTTCTCTGGTCTGGTTCGCCGCCTTCAGCATGCTGCCCGCCGGCATCGTGGTGCAGCGCATGGCGCCAGGGCTGGACAGTTTTCCGCTGCTCGCCATTCCGCTGTTCGTGCTGGCCGGCAACCTGTTGAACCAGGGCGGCATCGCGGCGCGCATCTTCGAATTCGCCGGCGCCGTGGTGGGGCATGTCCGGGGCGGGCTGGCGCAGGTGAACATCATGGCGTCCTTGATCTTCGCCGGCATGTCGGGGGTGGCGCAGGCCGATGCCGCGGGGCTTGGCACCATCGAAATCCGCGCCATGCGCCGCGAGGGTTTCGACCCTGCCTTCGCCGGCGCCTGCACGGCTGCCTCGGCCGTGGTCGGCCCGATCATCCCGCCATCGGTCATCATGGTGATCTATGGCGTGCTGGCGCAGGTGCCGATCGGGGACCTGTTCATCGCCGGCATCGTGCCTGGCCTGCTGATCGGGCTTTTGCTGATGGCAACCGTCTGGGTGCTGGTGGCCACCGGCCGCGTGTTCGCACCGGACCCCACGCGGCTCACGCTTTCTCGCCTGCGCACCACCTTCGTGCGTGCCTTCCTGCCGTTGCTGGCGCCGATCCTGCTGACGCTGGGCCTGCTGGGCGGCGTGGCCACGCCCACGGAACTGGGCGCACTGACCGTGGCCTATGCCACCCTGCTGGGCTTCCATTACGGCGACCTGACCTGGGCCAAGCTGCGCCGCTGCCTTGCCGAAACGCTGGTCACCGCGGGCGTGCTGGTGTTCATCATCGCGGCTGCGGTGCCGTTCGGCTGGATCATCTCGGTCAACAACATCCCGGCCAACCTGGCCGCCGCGATCCTGAACGTCACCACCGATCCGGTGCTGGTGCTGCTGCTGATCAACGCCATCCTGCTGGTGGTGGGCTGCTTCATGGAAACCACCGCCATCATGCTGATCGCGGTGCCCACCTTCCTGCCGCTGATCCAGCAACTGGGCATCGATCCGGTGCATTTCGGCCTGGTGATGATCCTGAACCTGCTGATCGGCGCCACCACGCCGCCGTTCGGCGTGCTGCTGTTCATCGTGCAGGACATCGCGCGCGTCAGCTTCGGCCAGATCGTGCGCGCCTTCATGCCGTTCTATGTGCCGCTGCTGGTGGCGCTGGGTGTGGTCAGCTACCTGCCCGGCGTGTCGCTGTGGTTGCCGGGCCTGTTCAAGTAATGGGCCTGTTCAAATAGCCTGCAGCGTCTCGGCCTCGATCCGCGCCCACAGGTCGCGGATCATGCGCATCATGGTTTGCGCATCCGCCCAACGGTCGCTCAGGTCCCGCCCATCGGCGCCGGTGATGGCATAGGGCGCGGGGCCCAGCTCGCACAGGAAGGTCAGCGTCGCATCGGGGCCGGCGCGGCGGCGCCAGGATCGGATGCCGTATTCCCACCAGCCCATGAACAGCGCCACCCAGCCCTGGTGCTGCGGGAAGCCGAGCTCGACCTGCACCTGCTCGCGGCTGGCCACGCGGCCATGCAGGCCCCAGCTGTTGTCCAGGATGCGGTGGATCAGCGCGTGGTTGGTGTCATCGACCGGCCAGGCGAATTCGCGCCCCACCAGGTAGTGCGACAGATCGGCGGTCAGCCGCAGGTCGGGATAGCGATCGAGCAGATGCAGCGTCAGGACCAGGTCGGTGGTCATGCGGTCGCGGTGGGTTTCGATATGCATCGCCACGCCCGCACGCTCCGCCATGCCGCGCCAGCCGTCGATGAACGGACAGCACGCTTCCAGCTGATAGGGCCGGACATCGGGCTGCAGGTTCACGTGATCCGCGCCCAGCTCGGCGACCAGCGCCAGCACGGGTGCCAGGTCGGCCACCGTGCGCGGATAGCACTGCGCCTGCCAGATCATGCCGTTCTGGCGCAGGAAGCCAGCGACCTCGCGTGCATAGCCAGGATCGATGAAGCGCACGCCGGCGCCGTCGAAGCCGGCATCGCGGATCATCGCGAGCTTCTCGGGCAGCGACCATTCCATGCCGTCGGGCTGGCGGCGTTCCATGGCCCACAGCGATTGCAGCACCTTCAGCGTCTGCGGCACGGCACGCTCCTTCCAACTGGCCTTTCAGCTGGTGCCGCGCTGCACCAGCACGAAGCCCACATCCACCACGCGCAAAGCCTCGGGGCCCGCCAGGATCAGGGCGGCGGCGCGGCGGCCGATCGCGGCCCCGTCGATGCGCACGGTGCTCAAGGGCGGCGTGGCATGGCGCGCGATATCGAGATCGCCCAGGCCCACCACCGCCACGTCCTGCGGCACGCGCCGCCCGGCCGCGCGGAATGCGCCCAGCAGCGCCGCCGCATGCACGTCGGTGGCGGCGAACACGGCATCGGCGGCGGACAGCTTCAGGCCTGAGGCGCAGGCAGCGGCATCATCCATCGCGGCGGGCGCGGGCAGCACGATGCGCTTCGGCGTGGCGCAGCGGGCCTTGCGGGCACCGGTCACGAAACCCTGCCAGCGCGCTTCCGCGCGCGCATCCGGGCCGCCCACGAAGGCAAAGCGCCGGCGCCCCGCGGTGGCGAAATGCGCCGCCACCGCCATGCCGGCCGCATGGTTGTCGAAGCCGATAGCGGCGCCGATCGGATCGCGCGGCAGGTCCCAGGTTTCCACCACCATGGTGCCTTCGGCGGCGGCGCGGCGCAGCATGGCGAATGCGGCCGGCGTGGCCGGCGAGCCGACCATCACCAGCGCCTCCGGCCGGCGCCCCAGCAATGCCGCAAGCGCCCGCTCCTCGCGCGCAGAATCGTAGCCGGACTGGGCCATGATGATGGCGTAGCCCTCGGCCTCCAGCGCGTCGGACAGGCCGTTGATGGTGCCGGCGAAGATGGAGCTGGCGATGGTCGGCACCAGCAGCGCCACGTTGCGGGTGCGGGCGCTGGCCAAAGCACCGGCCACCAGGTTGGGCACATAGCCAAGTGCTGCCACGGCCTCGGCCACGCGCGCGCGGGTTTCCGGCGCCACCTTGCCGGGCAGGCGCAGCGCCCGGCTGGCGGTGATCACCGACACGCCGGCGCGGTGGGCGACGTCGGCCAGGCGAATGGGGGGCGACATGGGTGCAGGATAGCCTTGTTGCGGCCTCTTGGCGCGCGCTTATGATAGCGCTATCATGACATCGTTCACAGGAGGACCCAAGTGCTCGACCAGTCCAGCATCGATGCCTATCGGCGTGACGGCTTCATCGTGGTGCCCGAGGTCGTGGACCAGGCGGGCCTGGCCGAGATGCGCCAGGTGATCCGCGAGGTCGTGGCCGGTGCCGCGCAGGTCGCCGCCAATGACGACGTGTACGATCTGGAGCCCGGCCACACCCCGGCCGACCCGAAGGTCCGCCGCATCAAGGCGCCGCACAAGGTGCATGCGGTGTTTGATCGGCTGGTGCGGTCCGACAAGGTGATCGGGATCTGCCAGGCGCTGATGGGCCAGAACCTGCGCATGCACGGCTCGAAGCTGAACATGAAGTCGGCGAAATACGGCAGCCCGGTGGAATGGCACCAGGACTGGGCCTTCTACCCGCATACCAACGACGACATCCTGGCGATCGGCGTGATGCTGGACGATACCAGCCTGGAGAACGGCCCGCTGCTGTGCGTGCCCGGCAGCCATAAGGGCCCGGTGTTCAGCCATCACGGCGCCGATGGCCGGTTCTGCGGCGCGATCGACCCGGCCGACATTGCTGACCTGATCCCCACGGCGCGCCCTTGCGTCGGCCGCGCGGGGTCCATGAGCTTCCATCACGTGCGCACGCTGCATGGCAGCGCGCAGAACGTGTCGGACCGGCCGCGCAACCTGCTGCTGTACGAGGTCGCCGCCGCCGATGCCTGGCCGCTGATGGGCGTGAAGGATTTCGAGGAGTTCGACAGCCGGCTGCTGGTCGGGCAGGGGCCCAGCATCGTGCCGCGGGTGGAACCCGTGCCGGTGCGCGTGCCGCTGCCGCCGGCGGCGCGGCAAGGGTCGATCTACGAGAACCAGCTCGCCGCCCCCGACCGGTCGTATTTCAAGCGCGTCGCGGCGGAGTAGGCGGGCCGCGCGCGCGACCCATCACGGCCGCGCGCGCTGCACCGTCGCTGCCAGCAGCACGCCTTCGGTTACCGAAACGGCGCAGGCCTGGCCGTCGGCGCGCAGTGCTGCGTCCGGCGGCAGGGTGTGCGCCACGCCGTCGATCGCCAGCGTGACGGGGCCGGCGCAGGCGTGCAGCAGCAGCACGTCGGGCGCGAAGTGCCCGGCCTGGCCGGCCTGCAGGAAGCGCATGCCGATACGCACGTGACCGCGCCGGCCCATGACGTTCGCCACGCTGACCGGCCCGTCGGGCACACCGTCCAGCCGGCGGCCGCCGTCGAAGGCGGCCGGGTTGAAGGGCGGGCCCACCACCACGTCCGCGCCGCCATCGCGGGCGCGCAGCACCAGGCCCCGTCCCGCGATCACGGCGATGATCCGATCCGTGCCGGCCAGATCGGAAAAGGGCGACGTTGCCTCAAAGCCGGTGCGGCTTACCGACCACACCAGGCCCGACCAGCCCTTACCCAGCGCCGGATCGTGCTGGGCGGCGATCTCCACCGACACGCCGCCGCCGTTCTTCCACGGCGTGCGGCGATAGGTGGTGGGGTCCAGCAGGATCATTCACGCCTCACCAGCTTGCGCGCACCCCGGCCAATACGCTGCGCCCGGCGATCTGGAAACTGTTGGCCGGCTCGTAGGCGCGATCCGTCAGGTTGCGCCCGCGCAGGAACAGCGCCAAGCCATCCTGCACCGCGTAGGTCACGGTCAGGTTCACCAGCGTGGCACCCTTGGTATTGGCCGGGTCGGACAACGACGACGAATCGTTCAGGTAGGTCGCGAAGGCGCCCTCGCGATGGTTCCCGGCATAGGTCACTTCCGGCACCACGGCCAGCTTCTCGATCGGCCGGATGGTGGCGACAAGACTGCCGCTATGCGACGGTCGGCGCGACAGTGGCTGGTCAGTGTCGCGGTCGCGCGCATCAAGCCAGGTGAAGCTGGCCACCGCATCAAGCCACCGCACCGGGCGCAATGTCAGCGTGGTCTCCACGCCGCGTGTCAGCGCGCGTTCGCGGTTTTCCAGGCTGTTGAAGGCCGCGTTGAACTGGATCAGGTCGCGGATGCGGCTTTCAAAATAGGTCACCCCCAGCGTCGCGGTGCCGCCGAACGCCGTGATGTCGGTTTCAGCGCCGGCTTCCCAGCTGATGGCCTTTTCCGGGCGCAGATCGGGGTTGCCCTGGAACGTCGTGCCGATCCGCCCGAAACGCTGGAACAATGCCGGCGCCTTGAAGCTGGTGCCGACCGCGCCGCGCAGCCTGAGCGGCACCGGCAGCCCCGGCACATGCAGCACGCCGCCGAAATTCCATGTGGTGTTGCCGCCGAAATCCTCGTCCTGCTCCTGGCGCACGCCGGCGGTCACGTCCAGCACCGCCGCCACGCGCGCCTGGCCGCCCAGGTAGAAGCCGGTGGTGCCGTTCCGTGCATTGGTGATGGTGCGGAACGAGGGGCTGCCGCTTTGCGCATCCACGTCCTCGTCGGCGCGCTGGATGCCGAAGATCACGGCGCTGTCGGCAAGCGGGCCAAGGCCACCGGGCCGCAGCGTGTTGCTCCATTCCAGGGTGCGCCGCTCGCCCCGGAAATTATCGGTGGTATTGGCGGCGTTCAGCGCGTCGGGCCGGTTGGTGAACTTGCGGTCGTCCAGGCTGTAGCCGGCGGCCATGCCCGTGGTCCACAGCCCGTTCAGCAGCGTGGTTTCGCCGGACAGCCGCAGCGTGGTGCGGGTATTGAGCCCGCCATAGTTCGGATCGTCGAAGCCGCCGCCGAAGGGCCGGTCATCCAGCCCGATGCGGGTCTCGCGCCGCCTTGCCAGCAGTTCCACGCGCGTTCCTGCAAGGGGTTCGTAGCCAAGGCGGGTGGTCAGGCCGGCCAGCCGTGCGCCATCCTTCTCGCCGGCGTTGGGGAAGATGCGATCGGCGGTGGCGTTGGAGCCTTGCGTGGAACCGGCCTGGGCGGTCGCGACGTAGTCGAAACCACCAACCGTGCCGCCGGCGCCCGCATGGCCCTGCACGGTGCGCGACGTGCCGGCCGCGATCTCGCCGAACGGTGCGAAGGCGCGGTCGCGGGGTGCCCGGCGGGTGATCAGGTTGATCACGCCGCCGATCGCGCCCGATCCGTAGTACACGCTGGCGGGGCCGCGCACGACCTCGATGCGCTCGATATCGGCCAGCGAATCGTCGCCGAAGTTGAAGGCGGCATTCGGTTCGCTGGGGTCGGCCATGGGCTGGCCGTCCAGCAGCACCAGCACGTGGCGCGAGTTGGACCCGCGGATGAACACGCTGGTCTGCGACCCCGCCCCGCCCGAGGGCACCACCGCCACGCCCGGCACGGCGGCCAGCGCTTCGCCCAGCGTGGCATAGCCGCGCGCCTCGATGGTGGCGCGATCGATCACGGTGACGCTGGCGGGCAGGCGGTCGATCGCGGTCGGCACGCGGGTGGCGGTGACGACCTGGTCGGGCAGCGGTGTGGGCTGTGCGTGACCTGTGGGCGGGGCGGCGATCGGGATCAGGGCAAGCGGCAGCAGGGCGCGGCGCATCGGGCACTCCGTTCGGTTCGATGAACGGAAGGCGCCGCGCTGCGGTCGTGTCGGATCAGGTGGGTCAATGCCAGAATCCCCCGCCGCGGTCGCCTTCTCGCCAAGGCCGCATGCGGTTTTCTCACCGTTCCCTGGGTGCACCCCGCCCCCGGGTCGCGACAGGCTGGCGTCGGCCGGTCTCCTGGCTCGCGGGTCATCTGCTTGTTCGCCGCCTTCTCAGGCCCCTGCTTCAAGCGGGGATTGCCCAATGGCGTAAGGCGAAAAGCTCGCCGCCTACAGTAGCGGGGGCTGCCGCGGCCCGGCGGTTCGCACCGCCATCCCGCATTCCCGTTTCAGCCCTTGCGGGCCACCGACACCTGGAACCGACTGTGGCGCGCGTTAACCTTCTTGGCAACGTGCGTCAGAACAGGCCGGCGATCCACACCCAGCCCCAGTGGATCAGCTCCACCGTCACCCACCAGGCGGCGTACAGGCCCAGCGCGCCGATGCACAGCGCGATCACGCCCCAGGCCAGGCCAGCATAGATGGTGAAGCGGTCGCGCTGCAGGAAGCCCAGCGCCATCAGCCCGATCGCCCAGCTGGGCGGGCCGTTGGTGCCAGGCCCCGGCAGCAGCACCGGGATGGCAAGAATGAGCGAGACGATGCCGATCAGCCGCTCGCCGAAGCTGGTGGTGATCCAGCCAGGGCGCGGCTTCAGGAAGCGTTCCACCCGCGCCATCCAGGGCGAGGCGCGCTGCGCGATGGTGCGCAGCTGGCTGGTGGACAGCGACTGCCGCGCCAGTTTCTGCGGCAGCCACGGCGTGGGCCGGCCGACCGCCATCTGCCAGGCGATGATGCCCAGCGGCAGGCCCAGCAGCGACGAGATTCCGGGCACCGCCGGGATCATGTTGGGCAGCGCGAAGATGAACATCAGCAGCCCGTAGCCGCGCGGCCCGAAGGCCGCGACCATGTCGCCGATGGTGATGCGCTCGGCCGGCCAGGATTCCGCCAGTTCGGTCAGCAGGGCCGAGACGGTCAGGTCGGCCGGCGGCGGTGCCGGCGGCGGATGATCGGGGGCGGGCGCCGCGTGGTCGGGCACCAGGGCGTCCAGCCGGGTCATCCGCCTAGAACATCATGCCAAGGCCCTGGGCCGCCACCCAGAATGTGCCGCCGATGATGGCAAGCGCCAGCACGCTGGCGGCCACGCCGAACACCGCGCCCGCCAGGATGGTGCGCGTGTCGCGTTCCATGAGGCCGATCGCCATGATGGCGCAGGCCAGGCTGGTGGGCAGGTTGGTGCCGGGCAGCGGCACGATCACCAGGATCGCCAGCCACACGCCATAGGCGCCGATCAGGCGTTCGCCAAGCTTGCCGGTCAGTGGCGACGGGCGCGGATGCACCCATCGTTCGATCCGCTCGATCCTGGGGGCGGCCGAATCCACCACGCGGCGCAGGTCGCTGGCGCGCACGGCGCGGTTGGTCAGGAATGCCGGCAGCCGGGGTTCCGGCAGGCCCAGCGCCATCTGCAGGCACACGATGCACAGCGGCACGCCGAAGATCGGCGAGTAGCCGGGAATATAGATGGGCAGCAGGTTCGGCACCGCGAACAGCACGATCAGCAGGCCATAGCCGCGGCTGCCGAAGGCGTGGATCATCTCGCCAAGCGTGATCTTTTCCTTGGGCCATTCCGCGGCCAGGCGACGCAGCAGCGCGCTGATGGTTTCGTTGCCCGGCTCGCCCCCCGGCGGCACCTGCCCGGCCACGGCGGCAGCCAGCGCCACCGTGCCCTGGCGTTCCCTCGCATCGACGTACAATCCAGAACCCCTCCGTCCCTGGCGGCGCGCGGTTGCGGTGGCCGCCTATCCCCACGTTCAGCGTGCCGGGACTCCCTTGTTTCACGAGGCTGGTTCGCTGCCGCCCTTCGTGCCCGTACACTTTGTTACCGTAGCCGAGGATGCGGTACCACCAAGTGAATTTCCCGTAGGATCAGCTAAGGACAAATGCGTATCGCGCGAGTGACAAAGACAGTTCTGCCCGCATCGCGTGCATCCGCATCGCCGCGCGTGGCGTAGGTCTTCGGCATGGCAGATGGCGGCGTGGTGGACCTGGCGATCGTGCTGGCGATCGATGTGTCCGCCAGCGTGGACCTCGATGAATTCGCCCTGATGATCGAGGGCCTGGCCGAGGCGGTGACCGATGCGTCGGTGCTGGGCGCTCTCTCCAGCGGGCCGCGGGGTAGCGCGGCGCTGGCCGCGCTGTTCTGGAGCGAGCCGACCGGCCAGCTTGTCGCCGCACCCTGGACGCGTGTGGCCGATGCCGGCGGCGCCGGGGCCTTTGCCGAGCTTGTGCGGGGTGCGGCGCGCCCGGCTCAGCCGGGGCGCACGGCGCTGGGCGCCGGCGTGCTCTCAGCCGCGTCCTTGCTTGGCCGCAACCCGTTTCCCGCCGCGCGCCAGGTGATCGACGTGTCGGGCGACGGCGCCAGCAATGCCGGCCCCGCGCTGGCGCCCGCCCGCCGCCTGGTGCTGGACCTGGGCATCACCATCAACGGGCTTGCGGTCGAGAACGAGGAGCCGGACCTGGCGCAATGGTATGCCGCGCATCTGATCGGCGGGGCGGGCGCCTTCGCCATGCCATGCCCCGACTACGCCGCCTTCGCCGAGGCGATGAAGCGCAAGCTGCTGCGCGAGGCGCAGGGCCCGGTTGTTGCCTGAGCGATTTCAAGTCAGGTGGACTCACCTGACGACTCGGAAATCGCGAGCAACCAAACACTTTCGCGGATGGACAAGTCCTCGCCGCGCCGCCAGAAGGCGCGCATGAGCAACGCGCCCATCCTGCTGATCCCCGGCCCCGTGCAGACCGACCCCCGCGTGAAGGCCGCCATGGCGCAGGACATCGCGCCCTGGGACCCCGCCTTCCGCGCCGTCTATGCCCGCGTGCGGGAAAGGCTGGTGCCGATCGCCGGCGGCGTGCCGGGCACGCATGTGTGCCTGCCGCTGCCGGCCGGATCGGGCCACCTGATGCTGGAAGCGACGCTGCGCAGCTTCGTGGCACCCGGCGCGAAAGTGCTGGTGCCCAACAACGGCGACTACGGCATCCGCCTGCTGCGCCTGGTGCGCGAATGCGGCCGCGTACCGGTGGACCTGCCCATCCCCGAGGGCGAGGCCGCCACGGTCGAGGGCGTGCAGGCCGCGCTGGCTGCCGACCCCGCGATCACGCATGTCGCGGTGGTGTACAGCGAGACCGGCAGCGGCGTGCTGAACCCTGTGGCGGCGATCGCACGGGCCGCCGAGGCACTGGGCCGGCGCATCATCATCGACGCGGTGAGCGCGCTGGGCGCCCTGCCGCTCGCCATCGCCGAGCATGCGAACTGCGATGCCGTGGTGTTCACCGCCAACAAGTGCCTGGAGGGCATGCCGGGCCTGGGGCTTTCGGTGTGCCCGATCGCGCGCGTGAAGGACTGCATCGGCGGCGCTTCCAGCTGGTGCCTCGACCTGTCCGACGTGCTGCGCCAGACCGAGGAGCGCGGTTTTGGCAGCATCCGGTTCACGCCGGCCGCACAGGCCATCGCGGCACTGGACGTGGCGCTTGACTTGCTGGAGGCCGAGGGCGGGCCGGGCGCACGGCTGGCCCGCTACGAGGCCAACACGTCGGTGCTGCACGAGGGGTTCGCGTCGATCGGCCTGGTGCCGTACCTGCCGCGGGCGAAGCAGGGGCCGGTGATCGTGAACGCGCTGCAGCCGGTGGCTGATCCGAACTGGGAGCTGCAGGCCTTTGTGCGCGCGTTGCGGGCACGGGGCTTTGTGATGTCCAACTTCTCGTCCACCGCGGTGCCGACGATCCGCATCGCCGCGATCGGCGCGAACACGCCGGAGGTGATGCGGCGCGCCATCGCGGCGCTGGGTGGCGCGCTGGACGATATCGGGGTGCGGCAGCGGGCGGCGGCGTAGGGGCCGGGCAGGGCCGCACCAGTCACCCTCACCCTGTCCCTCTCCCTGAGGGAGAGGGGACCCTTCACGGATGGATCGCGCCAGGCAGCGTCCCCTCTCCCTCAGGGAGAGGGACAGGGTGAGGGTGACTGGCGCTCACGCACCCGCGCCTGCGCGACGGCAAGGATCGTCTCCAATACACCCGCCGTATTCGCCAGCACATCGTTGTTCCAGACGCGCAGCACCATCCACCCCGCCGCTTCGATTGCCGCCGTCCGTGCGGTATCGACCGCCGCGTTGTGCTGCCCGCCATCCACTTCCACCACCAGCCGGCCGTTCCAGCAGGCGAAGTCCGCGATATGGGCGCCAATGGGCTGCTGCCGGCGGAACTTCAACGCGCCGGTGGCGCGGTCGCGCAGGTGGCGCCATAGCGTGCGCTCGGCATCGGTCAGGCGGCGCCGCAGGGCGCGGGCCACGGCGACCGTCATTGCCGTGAGTGCGCGGATTCCGGATAGACGTCACCCTCACCCTGAGCGAGCGGCAACCCTCGGCGGAGAGGCATCGCGGTTGCTGCGGGCTTCGCCGCCTGCACGATCCGCCCATCCTCCATCGCCACGATCCGATCGGCGATGTCCAGGATGCGGGGGTCGTGGGTCACGATCAGGATGGTGCGGCCCTGCTGCTTCGCCAGGTCCCGCAGCAGGTGCATGGTCTCGCTGCCGGTCTTGCCGTCCAGCGCGGCGGTGGGTTCGTCGGCCAGGATCAGGCCGGGATCGTGCACCATGGCGCGCGCGATCGCGACCCGCTGGCGCTGCCCGCCGGACAGCTCGGCCGGCAGGCTGTTGAGCTTGTCGGCCAGGCCCACCGCGGCCAGCGCGGCATCGGCACGGGCCAGGCGGTCGTGCTCGGGCAGGGCGGCGTCGATCTCCAGCGCCATCGCCACGTTCTGCCGCGCGGTCAGGAACTCCAGCAGGTTGTGCAGCTGGAAGATGAAGCCGATGCGCCGGCGGAGTTTTTCCCGCACCCCTTCCCTGGCGCCGTGCAGCGCCTGGCCCAGCACCGAAACCTCGCCGTCCTGCACCGCGCGCAACGCGCCGATCAGCGTCAGCAGCGTGGTCTTGCCGGACCCCGACGGGCCGGTCAGCAGCACCACCTCGCCGGCGTCGATCGCCATCGACACGTCCTGCAGCACGGGCTTGGCAAGCTCGCCCTTGCCGTAGCGGTGCCACACGCCGCGCACGTCAACCGCACGACTCATCAGAACATCGCCGCCGGGTCGGCGTCGCGCAGCTTGCGCACGGCGATCAGGCCGCTGATCACGCACATGCCGAAGATCAGCGCGAAGACCAGCACCGATTTTTCCACGTCCATGCGCATCGGGATGAAGATGTTGGCTTCCGCCAGCGCATAGATGCCGATCGCCAGGATCCAGCCCGGGATGTAGCCCAGCACCGCCAGATAAAGGCTCTCCGCCAGCACCACGCGCCGCAGATAGCCCTGGCCGTAGCCGATGGCCTTCAGCGTCGCGTATTCGCGGATGTGGCGCGAGATGTCGCTGAACAGGATCTGATAGACGATCACGCAGCCCACCAGCAGGCCGATGGCGACACCCAGGCCGAAGATGAAGCCGATCGGCGCCTGCTCGCTCCAATACTTCTTCTCGTGGGCAATGAGGCCCTGCCGGTCGAGCAGCAGCACGTCGTCCGCCAGCAGCGGCGCCAGGCGCGCGCGGGCAGCCTGGGGGTCGGTGCCGGGCTTCAGGAAGATCGCGCCGACATCGACATAGGCCAGCGTTTTCCGTGGCACCAGGCGCAGCAGGTTGGTTTCGCTGGTCACCGCATGGCCGTCGGCGGCGAAGGATGCGCCATGGATCACGGTGCCGGCCACGGTCACGCGCCGCCCGGCCAGCTCGGTGGTCACCGGCCCGTCGCGTGCGATGATCTGCGCGAAGGGGCCGAAATCGGGCCGCGAGCGTTCATCGACCAGGATCGTGTCCGGCAGGCGGATCGCGGCACGCGCCTCGGGCGTCAGGCCGGGCAGGTCGAACACCCCGCTGTCCGGGTCGAAGCCAAAAATCATGATGGTGCGGGTCTTGCCGGTTTCCGGGTTCCGGATCGGCACCTGCGCCACGTAGAACGGCGCCACGCGATCGACCTCCGGCAAGGCGAGCGCCTGCATCAGGCGGGCGCGGGCGAAGGGTTCGGTGCGCCACAGCGCCTCGGTCTTCTTGTGCACGAGGTAGAGGTCGGCGCGCAGCAGGCCCTGGGTCTGGCCGGCGCTGTCCAGCAGCGCGGTCATGAAACCCAGCTGCATGAACACCAGCAGGCAGGCGAACACCACGCCGGCGATGGCGGCGGCCAGGCGCGCCTTCTCGAAGCGCAACTGCCGCCAGGCCAGGCGGAACGGCAGCAGCGGGCGGGGCACCGTGGCCAGGCGGGAGGCGAGCGCGCTCACGGCGCGATCGCCACCTGGACCTGCATGTTGGTGCGCCGCGCCAGCACCGGCACCGCCGACGGGTCCAGCGCCAGCCGCACCTCGACCACCCGGGCGTCGATTGCGCTCAGCGGGTCGGTTCCGGCAATGGCGTTGCGACGTACGGTCCAGCCGACCGACGTGACCCGGGCCGGGAAGCGCCGCGTCTCGCCGGGCACGATCACCTCGGCGGCGGCGCCCTCGCGCACGCGGGGCAGGTCGGTCTCGTAGACCTCGGCCACGACCTCCAGCAGCGACAGGTCGGCCAGCTCCAGCACGCCCTCGTCCGGCACCTTCTCGCCTGGCCGCGCCATGATGCGCAGCACGGTGCCGGCGATCGGCGCCACCAGGCGGGCCATGTCACGCTCGGCGGTGGCCTGGGCCAGGGCGGCGCGGGCGGCGGCGAGCTCGGCCTGGCTCACGGCCACGTCCTCCTCGCGCGGGCCCAGCAGGGCGCGCAGCTCGGCCTGGGCGCGGGTGCGCTCGGCGGTGGCCTGGGCGGCGGCGAAGCGGGTGCGGTCCCAGGTTGCCTCGTTGCCGGCGGGCGTGCCGCGCAGCCGCTCGGCGCGGGCGGCCTCGCGCGCGGCGCCCTGCTCGGACGCCTCGGCGGCGGCCACCCGGGCACGGGCGGCGGCGATCTCGGTATCGCGCCCGGCGGCGATCAGGCGGGCCAGCCTGGCCTCGGCCAGCGCCAGGTTGGCGCTGGCCTGATCCAGCGCGGCCTGCTTCTTGGGCAGGTCGTGGAATTCGGCCAGCACTTGGCCCTCGTATACCTGGTGGCCTTCGTTCACCAGCAGCCTGGCGATGCGCGCCCCTTCCGGCCCGGCGGCGGTGGCCAGGCGGCGCACCCGGCTGGCGGGCTCGATCCGGCCCAGCGCGCCGACGCCGACCGGTTGGGCCGATCGCGCGGCTTGCTGCGCCGGTGCGTCGCCTGGCGCGGACAGCACGGCTGCGGCCAGCAGGGCAGCGCCGCCGGCGACCGCGAGCCAGGGACCGAGTTTCCTGAATGCGTTCACGCGCGGGTCTCCACAGCGCTTGCGCTTTCGGACAAATTCGCCATGCCCGCCAGCGCGGCCTCGATGGCATGGCGTTCGGCGTCGGATGCCTGCCAGATGCCGAAGACCTGGGCCATGAACATGCCATCGCATGCGGCGATCACCGCCTTGGCCACGCCGTGTGGAAGTCCGTCCTGCTCCGCCAGATGGCGCAGGCGGGCGTGGAAGTCTCGCATCGGATCAAGCAGTTTCGGGTCGTGGTTGTGGGCTGCCAGAAGGGCCGCGGCGACACGCAGGTCGCGCGCATGCTGGTCGGGCGGGTTGTGGAAGCCCCAGGCCAGGAAGGCGCGGCAGGCGCGGCCGGGGCCCTCCGGCTGCCTGGCGAACAGGGCTTCGAACATGGCGTGCATCTCGGTGGCCATGCGGTCCACCATGCCGCGCAGCAGCATTTCCTTGCTGGCGAAATGGTACAGCAGGCCGCCCTTGCTGACGCCCGCTTCGCGCGCCGCCGCCTCCAGCGTCAGTGCGGCCACACCGCGGGCGGCGACGATGCCCTCGGCGGCATCCAGCACCTTGTTGCGGGCATCCGGGGCGCGGGTGAGGGGCGGAAGGGTGGTCATGGGGTATGTATACCGTCTGGACGGTTGGTAGGCAACCGTCCGGACGGTGCAGTGCTATTTCGGGGCTGCTTCCATCTTCGCGCGCCGCTGCCGCTTTTCAGCAATGTCTTGTGACGCTACAACAAAAGCTGAACGGTCGATCGGAGGATTATCTGAGTTTAAGGCATTTTTTTCTTCAGAGAAGTCCTTTAATGTGTGAATAATACTATTTAGATCTAGTGCTTGGCTAGATTCGATAGACCTATAAATCCTTATCCTGTTGCGAAGATCTTTCTGTTTATTTCCAAAATCCCGATATCTTGATGCACGCTCGGACGGTTTCAAAAAAGTCAGAACAGAGCCAATTGCTGTTGCAGCAGATGCAAATATCGTCGATATTACCGTTAGATAAACTCTATATTCTTTGAGTTCTTCCAAGGCCAAAATCGCACTTATAACTGTTACTATACCACTAAGGCCAACTATAAATAGTCCTAGCTTTGTATTCCACCCTTCCCAATTTTGTGCAATAAAGAAATTACTTGCTGATGTAATGTCCGTATCATCTTCTATTTTTTGGAGCTGCTCAATGCACCTACCTCTAGTGAGGGCTTGATCTTCTATAGGTTCCATCTTTAGGTTACCTCAACGGAAGTTGCCTTGAGATGAAATCCTAGCGTTGGGATCGGTCGCGCGTTGACTCACGAAACTGAGACCTAGCGAACGCCCGCGCGGCGCTCGCCATCCAGGCCACCGTGTTGTCCCACACGGTCCTGCCCTTGGCCGCCGTGGCAGCCCGCGCGTCGCCCTGCTGGCCGCTGGGCGCGTAGTCGGAAATGTCGCTGAACAGCGCGAAGCTCGATTTCTCGTGCGCCACCTTGCCGCTGGCCACGGTGCGCAGCCCCGGCGCGAAATCCTTGAGCGGCGGCGGGCCTTCGACCCGGTCCATGAACACCAGCTCCGGGCAGACATGCAGCGCGACCGAGGTGACCATCTCGGCCGCGTGGCCGGTGGGGGCCTGCTTGGCGTCCCAGGCCACGCCGCCGACCTCGCGCATCGCCGTGAACGCGTCGATATAGCCGCCGACGGCGCCGTGCTTTCGGCGCATGGCGCGGCTGGCGGCCTCCATGGGGCCGACGGTGGCGGCGTGGATATTGATGAACAGCAGATGCCTGAAGCCCCCGCCGCACAGGCTATCCGACACCTCGGTCAGCAGCGCCTCCAGCGTCGGCAGGGTGGCGTTCATCACCCCCGGGAAATCCAGGAACATCGCGGTGTAGTTCACCGGGATCGTGGGCGTCACGGCGAAGCCCGTGGCGTCGCCCACCGCGGTGGCCAGGCTGTCCACGATGCGGGTCTCGGTGCCCATGGCCAGGTGGGGACCGTATTGCTCGGTGCTGCCGACCGGGATCAGCACCGTGTCCTGGCCCGCCTTCAGATAGGCGCCAACATCGCGCCAGGTCACATGATCTATTCGCATCTCATTGGTTCCACGGCTTCTTTGCCCACAACTCACGATGAATCCGATCGCTTTCCCGCAAAGCGGCGACCAGCTCCGCCCGCGGCCGGAAGTTCAGCGGCTGGGTGGTGCGCCGCGCGTCCTCCAGGAATTCAGGATCGCGCATCAGCTTCGCGAAAGCCGCCTCGTAGCGCGCCAGCACCTCGGCCGGCAGGCCGCGCGGGCCGCCGAAACTGCGGATGCTGCCGGCTTCGATCCCGTAGCCGGCCTCGGCGAAGGTCGGCAGTTCGGGCGCGAAGGCCATGCGCTGTTTCGCCATCACGCCCAGGATGCGCACCGGCTGGCCGCTGGTCATGGCAAACGCCTCGCCGATATTGCTGGTGGTGCCGCGCAGCTGCCCGCCCAGCATGTTGGTGACCGCCTGGCTGGTGCCGCTGAACGGCACGTTGGTGAAGCTCACCCCCGCCGCCTGTTCCAGCAGCAGCATGGCGATGTGGCCCGAACTGCCCACGCCCGCGCTGCCCAGCGTCACGCCGCCGGGATCGGCCTTCGCGGCGGCGATCAGGCCAGGAATGTCGCGGATCGGCGACGCGGCCAGCACCATGATGCTGGCCGGGTCCTCCACCACGCCGGCGATGAAGTCGAAACTGTCCAGCGCGAAGCGGGCGCGGCGCTCGATCGGGATGGTGACCACGCCGGGGGTGTTGATGATGCCGATGGTGTGGCCGTCGGGTCTCGCTTCGGCCACCGCGGCCATGCCGATCTCGCCGCCGGCGCCGGTGCGGTTCTGCACCACCACGGGCTGGCCCAGCTCGCGTTCCAGGAATTTCGCCACGGTGCGGGCGGTGATGTCGGTGCCGCCGCCGGCCGCGAAGGGCACCACCATGGTGATGGGGCGGTCGGGGAAGGCGTTTGCCTGGGCAATACCCAGCACGGCCGCAAGCGCGGCCATCAGCATCTTCATGCGCACGAGAACTCCCGGTCAGGTGTGCGGTGGCTTTCCCCGCCGCCACATTCGCGCCGCGCGGCCGCTTCATCAAGCCAGCCGGATGCGCGCGACGATCTCGATCCCTTTGGGCGGGCTGCTGCTGCTGTGGCCGGCGCTGTACAACGGTTGGCCCCTGGTGTTCACCGACACCGGCGCCTTCCTGTTCGCGGCCCTGGAACGCTGGCCGCAATGGGACAAGCCCATCGCCTATGCTGGCTTCCTGCACGCGCTGTCGTGGCGGGTGAGCTACTGGGGCGCGGCGTTGGCGCAGTGCCTGATCGTGTCGTGGCTGGCGTGGCTGCTGGCGCGCGGCTTCGCGGTCGGGCACCTGCACTGGGCGCTGATGCTGGGCCTGGCGGCGCTGACCGCGGCGCCGTGGTTCGCAAGCCAGCTGATGCCGGACTTTTTGGCTTCGGTGCTGGTGCTGGCGGTCGTCCTGCTGGGCCTGGACGGCCGCGCCGGCGCGCCCAGGCTCGCCGCCGCCGAGCGCTGGGTGCTGTCTGCCCTGGTCGTGCTGGCGGCCGCCAGCCACCTGTCGCACCTGGCGCTGCTGCTGGGCCTGCTGGCCTGCGTGCCCCTGGTGCGCCTGGCCTGCCGCCTGCGCCCCTGGCACCGGGGCCTGGTGCCGGTCGGTGTGGCCACGGCCGCCACCTTCGCCCTGCTGGTCGCCAGCAACGCCGCCATGTGGGGCCAGGCGGTGGTGTCGCCCTATGGCGCGGTGTTCCCGCTGGCCCGGCTGCTGGCCAGCGGCCCCGCCCAGCAATGGCTGGCCGCGCATTGCCCCGACCCCGCGATCAGCCTGTGCGCGCAGCAGGGCCGCTTCGACCCGGACAGCGACCGCATCCTGTGGCTGGAGGACTCGCCGCTATGGGCAGAGGGCGACCACACCGTGATGACGCCCCAGGCACGCCGCATCGTCGCCGGCACGCTGCGGGAGTTTCCCGGCGCGGTCGCGGCCCAGGCGCTGCGTGATGCGCTGGCGCAGGCAGGCATGGTCTGGATCGGCGATGCGCTGACCAGCCAGCACCTGGAACAGAACGTGCTGAACAACATCGAACGCCACCTGCCGCACGAGGCAGCCGCGTTCCGCGCCTCCCGCCAGTTCACCGATCGGCTTGGCATCATCGACGCACTGAACCCGGTGATCATCGGCACCGTGCTGCTTGCCATCGTCGTGCTGGCCTGGCGGTTGCGCGAAAAACACCTGGTTGCGGCCACGCTGCTGGTGCTGCTGGCGCTGGCCGGCAACGCGCTGATCTGCGGTGCCACCAGCAAGCCCAATGCGCGCTACCAGGCGCGCATCGCCTGGTTGTTGCCGCTGATGGCGGGCGTGGCGCTGGCCTTGCCGCGACCCACGCCCGCCGCCATAAGCCCGCGATAACACAAGGGAAACGGACCACCCATGCCCCAGCCCAGCGACCTTGAGATCGCGCGCGCCGCGACGCTGCAACCCATTGCCGCGATCGCCGAACGCGCCGGCATCCCCGAAGCGGCGCTGGAGCCCTATGGCAAGACCAAGGCCAAGGTCGCCCTGGATTTCTGCGCCCAGGCCGCCCAGCGCCCGCAGGGCCGCCTGGTGCTGGTCACCGGCATCAGCCCCACGCCCGCGGGCGAGGGCAAGACCACCACCACGGTCGGCCTGTCGGACGCACTGAACCGCATCGGTGCCCGCGCCATGGTGTGCCTGCGCGAGCCCTCATTGGGTCCCTGCTTCGGCGTGAAAGGGGGCGCGGCCGGCGGCGGCCACGCGCAGATCGTGCCGATGGAGGACATCAACCTGCACTTCACCGGCGATTTCCACGCCATCACCAGCGCGCACAACCTGCTGGCCGCGATGCTGGACAACTCGCTGCACTGGGGCAACGGCGCCGGCATCGACGCGCGCCGCATCACCTGGCGGCGGGTGCTGGACATGAACGACCGGGCGCTGCGCAACACCGTGATCGGCCTGGGCGGCCCCGCGCACGGCGTGCCGCGCGAGGACGGGTTCGACATCACCGTCGCGTCCGAGGTCATGGCGATCCTGTGCCTGTCGCAGTCGCTGCAGGAATTGCAGGACCGGCTTGCGCGCATCGTGGTGGGCTGGCGCGCCGACGGCACGGCGGTGACCGCGCGCGACCTGAAGGCCGATGGCGCCATGGCGGTGCTGCTGCGCGACGCACTGGCGCCCAACCTGGTGCAGACGCTGGAAGGCACGCCCGCCTTCGTGCATGGCGGCCCCTTCGCCAACATCGCGCATGGCTGCAACAGCGTGATGGCAACCCGCACCGCCCTGGGCCTGGCCGACATCGTGGTGACCGAAGCCGGCTTCGGCGCCGACCTGGGCGCCGAGAAATTCCTGCACATCAAGTGCGGCGCCGCGGGCCTTTGGCCGTCCGCCGCGGTGATCGTCGCCACCGTGCGCGCGCTGAAGATGCATGGCGGCGTGGCGCGGGCCGATCTCGGCACGCCGAACGTCGCCGCCGTGCGCGCGGGCTGCGCCAACCTGGCACGCCACATCGAGAATCTCCAGAAGTTCGGCCTGCCGGTCTTCGTGGGCCTGAACCGCTTCGACGCCGACACGGCCGACGAACACCAAGCCGTGCTGGAAGCCGCCCGCGCAGCGGGAGCCGAGGCGCATCTGTGCACGCATTGGGCCGATGGCGGGGCAGGGGCGGAAGCGCTGGCCCGCGCGGTGCGGGCGCAACTGGAAAAGCCCGCGCCCGCGCCCGGGCCGCTCTATGCGCCCGGCGCGTCGGTGGCAACCAAGATCGAAACCATCGCGCGGGAGATCTACCGCGCCGACGGCATCGACCTGGCGCCCGGAGTCGAACGTCGCCTGGCCGCGTGGGACAAGGCCGGCTACCGCAACCTGCCGGTGTGCATCGCCAAGACGCAGTACAGCTTCACCGCAGATCCGGAGGTGCGGGGTGCACCGTTGCATCATCGCCTGCCGGTGCGCGAGGTGCGGCTTTCCGCCGGCGCCGGATTCGTCGTGGCGATCGCCGGCGATATCATGACCATGCCGGGCCTGCCGCGTGTCCCGGCCGCCGAATACATACGGTTGAATGCAGGCGGCGCGATCGATGGGCTTTTCTGACCCAACCGGCACGCGAAACGCGGATTAACCTTTTCGCAGGGTTTTTTCCGCGCCATGAACCGCATGGCCGCACGTCTTTCCCCGAAGCCGCGCGCGCCCGGAACACGAGAAGAAAAGTCGCCGATGGCAGCGCAAGGGCCGGACCGCCCACCGAACGACGATCAGCCGATACCGGATGCGCCGCACGCAACCGACAAGCTGATGGCCGCGATCGCCGAGGAGATTCCGCGGCTGCGCCGCTTTGCCCGCGTGCTGGCGCGCGGCAACGACCTGGCCGACGACCTGGTGCAGGACACGCTGGTGCGCGCCATTGCCGCGCGCGCGTCGTTCAGCGAGGGCACCAACCTGCGCGCCTGGCTGTTCGCCATCCTGCGCAACGTGCATCTCAGCCTGCGCCGCCGCGCCAGCCGCAGCCCGCTGCTGCCGGCGCCCGAGGAAATGCCGATGACTCCGGTTTCGGGCGGCCAGGAGGAAGGCCACGCCATGCGCGACCTGGGCCGCGCCTTCGAATCGCTGCCCAAGGCGCAGCAGCAGGTGCTGTGGCTGACCGTGGTGGAAGGCATGGAGTACGAGGATGTCGCCCAGGTCCTGGGCACGCCGGTCGGCACGGTGCGGTCCCGCCTGTCGCGCGCGCGTGAGGCGCTGCGGGTCGCCATGCAGGGCGCTGCGCCGAAGCCGCCGTCGGTGAGTTGAAACTGTCGTTGCTTACCTGAGCGCGCTCACCACCGTCGCCCTGGTCGGAAGGCGAGAATGACCCAAGCGAGCGAAAGGATTCAGGGCGAAAGGAACTGCATACTCATCAACACCTGGTGGACGCAGCCACCGGCGGGCGAAGCCTCAACGCTTGGTGGCGCCGTTCAGCAGCCGCAGCATGTCGGGCGGCACGGGTTCGGTCAGGGTGTTGTCATACAGCCGGCCGAGTTCAGCGCGCAGCCACGAATCGAACGCATCCGTACCGGGCAGTGCGGCGGCATCCTTCGCGCCATCCCCTTGCGGGGCGGTCTTGTCGTCGGATCCCAATGCCGCTATCCCTGGCATGTTCTTGCCCTGACCTGTCATCGTCGCGTCATTCATGAAAATGCCGCGCGTGGTTGCAAGTTCCATGGCGGCGCCCCATGGCTGCCACATTGCCCATGATCGGGGCCCGCATCAGGCACGTATCCGCGTAGCCAGCGCTTGGCCGATGGCCGTGCGCAGCGTTTCCTCGCGGTACGGCTTGCTGACCACGAAGGCCGGCTCAGGTGCGTCGCCGGTCAGCAACCTTTCGGGGAAACCGGTCACGAAAATAACCGGCACGGGCGAATTGGCCACGATGGCCTGCGCCGCGTTCAGCCCGTCGCCGCCCACGCCCAGCTGGATATCGGCCAGCACCAGATGCGGCGAGGTCTGTTTCGCGCCATCCAGCGCCTCGGCCTCGCTGGCGGCGCGCCAGACAACCGAATGGCCCATGTTGGCCACGATGCGCATCATCGCCTCAGCCATCAGGTCGTCGTCCTCCACGATCAGCACGCGCGCGGGTTCCAGGCGGCGCAGGATATCGCGCGCGCTGGTCACCCACGCCTGAACCGTGCCCTCGGTGGTCTCCAGGATCGACGCGGCTTCGCTGTCCGAAAAACCCTCCAGCGTGGTCAGCAGCAGCGCGTCGCGCTCGGCCGGCGACAGCGTCGCCAGGGCCTGCGACAGCGGCGCGCCGGCGGGATTGGGGAAGGCCACGATGGCGCTATCGCGGATAGTACGTACCAGCGTGCCGAACAGCTTTTCGCGCAGACCAATCGATTCGTTTGCAGCGCGTGCCAGGCCGGGCATCGCCTCGCGCACCAGCGCGTCGCCCGCGGCCTGGTTGCCCACGGCCGCGCGTGCGAACCGGCGAAGCGCCGGCAGGTGGCGGGCCACAGCCTCGATTTGCCCTTCCATGGGGTGCCACCATACAGGTCCGGCTTGGCCGGCCACAAGCCTCGCCGTTCGGCAGAAGCCACGCCGCGCCTGACCCGCGACACACTATCCGGATGTTGTGCGGGCGCGTTTCGCGTGCACCATGCGCCCATGCCCGAACCCGAGCCCATCGCTCCCCAGGACCTGCGCGATGCGGTGGCACTGGCGATCACGCTGCTGCGGGCCGGCCGCGCCGCCGAGGCCGAGGCGCTGCTCGGGCCGTTGCGCGACCGCCACCCGCGCGATGGCGACGTGCTGAACCTGTCGGGCATCGCCGCCCGCTACCTGGGCCGCGGCGAGGATGCGCTGCGCCTGACCGCCGCGGCGGTCGAGGTCGATCCCGAAAGCGGCCTGTTCCACGCCAACCATGGTGCCGCGCTGGCGCTGGCGGGGATGAAGAAGGAAGCGGTCGCTGCCTACGAAACAGCCCTTCGGCTGCGCCCTGACAACGCATCGGATCGGCGCAACCTCGGCGTGCTGCTGGCCGGGCTGGGGCATGGCACGGCGGCGCTGCCGCAACTGCGCCGCGCCGTCGAGCTGGCGCCTGAGGATCCTGAAACCCACGTCGCGCTGGCGCGCGCGCTGCACGAATCAGGCGACAGGAAGGGCGCCGGCGAGGCAACCGCCCGCGCCCTGCTGCTGCTGCCCGAGGACCAGCTGGCCGAGGAAGCCCGCTTCATTGCCAGCATCGCCGCCGGCCAGGTGCCGGCGCGGGCACCCGGTGCCTATCTGCGCAGCCTGTTCGATGCCTATGCCGACACCTTCGACCAGCACCTGACCGGCACGCTGGGCTACCGCACACCCGAACACCTGGCGACGCTGCTGGGCCGCGTGGTGCCGGCGGAGGGTCGGTTCGCGGTGCTCGACCTTGGCTGCGGCACCGGGCTTTCGGGCGCGGCGCTGAAACCCTTCGCGCGCAGCATGGTGGGGCTTGACCTGTCGCCCGGCATGCTGGCGCGCGCCCGCGCGCGAAAACTCTACGACGCGCTGCATGAGGTGGATCTGATGGACTGGTTGCCGACGCAGCCGGAAGCAAGCTTCGACCTGGCCTGCGCGGCGGACGTGTTGATCTATCTGGGTGAGCTCCTGCCGCTGTTCACCGAAGTGGCGCGCGTCCTGACGCCGGGCGGGCGCTTCCTGCTGTCGATCGAGGACCACGTGCCCGGGTCCGCGGGCCATGGCACCGTGGGCGCCGGCATGCGCTACCAGCACGACCCCGAGATCGCCCTGGCCGAGGCGGCGGGCTGCGGCTTCGCGCTGGCCGCGCGCGGTTCGGCGACGCTGCGGGCCGAGCGTGGGCATCCGGTGCACGGCACGCTGCTGTTGCTGCAGAAGGGCTAGGAGTACCAGGCATGGCGGAGACCGACGGAAATGGTGCGCAGCGCGTGCCGCGCCTGCAATCGGCGCTGGTGCACCTGCAGGAAGGCCGCCCGGCCGATGCGGAAGGGCTGCTGCGCATGGTGCTGGCGGTCGATCCGAAGAACGCCGATGCGCTGAACCTGCTGGGCATCGCGCTGCAGACCCAGGGCAGGGCCGAGCACGCCGTGCCGCTGATGGCGGAAGCGGTGGCGATCAACCCGCTCTCGGCGATGTATCGCGCCAATTACGGCGCGGCGCTGGCGCTGTGCGGCCGCGGCCGCGACGCCGCCGAGCAGTTGGAAGCCGCCATCGAGATCCGCCCCGACAACAGGCTGGCCGCGCGCAACCTGGGCGTGGTGCTGGCCGGCATCCATCGCGGCAAGGGCGCGGTCGAGGTGCTGCGCCGCGCCGTCGGCCTCGCCCCCGATGCGCCGGAGCCGCGGCTTGCGATCGCGCATGCGCTGCTGGAAGCCGGCCAGGGCCACGAGGCGGCCGAGGCCGCCAGCGCCGTGCTGGAACTGAACCCCACGGCGAAGCAGGCCGAGCAGGCGCGCTTCCTGCGCGAAGCTGCCGCCGGCACCGCGCCCGAGCGCGCGCCGGCGATGTACGTGAAGGAACTGTTCGACGTCTATGCGCCGCATTTCGATGCCGAGCTGGAAGGCAAGCTGCGCTACCGCACGCCCGGCCTGCTGGGCGAGATGCTGGCGCAGATCGATCCCGCCCCGCGCGGCGCCGCACTGGACCTGGGCTGCGGCACCGGGCTTTCGGGCCTGGTGCTGAAACCCTTCGCCACGCGCCTGGTGGGCGTGGATATCAGCCCGAAAATGCTGGAGGAGGCGGCCAAGCGCGACGCGTACGACGAGCTGGTCGAGGCCGACTTCCTGGACTGGATGCCGCGCCAGCCGCCCGGTTCGATCACCGTGGCGCTGGCGGCCGACGTGCTCAACTACCTGGGCGACCTCACGCCGACGCTGGCAGCCCTGGCGCCGCTGCTGGCGCCGGGTGGCGTGTTCGCCTTCTCGCTGGAGAAGAACGAGGAGGGCAAGGCGTATGGGCTCAGCCATGCGCTCCGCTTCACGCACGATGCCGATGCGGTGATCGCCGCCGGCGCCGCGCTTGGCTACGAGGTCGCCGTGCGCGCCGAGGCCGAGATGCGGATCGAAGCGGGCAAGCCGGTGATCGGCGCGCTGCTGGTGCTGCGGAAGGCGTAGGTTACCGGGGGTTACCGGGCCGCCGCTACCCCATCAGCCCCCGCGCCAGCGCCTCCACATCGGCGGCGGCCTCGCTTTGCGGGTGGCGGGTGATCAGCGGGGTCTGCCGTCGGATCGCGTCGGCCACGCGCGCGTCGCGGCGGATGATGCCGGCCAGCGGCGGGGCTTCCTGCAGGAATTTGCGCGTCGCGGCCGACAGCGCGGCATAGGTCTTCTCGCCCGCCATGCGGCTGCTGGCCATGTTGACCACGATGCGGCGATCCGCACCCGGCCGGTCGGCGGCGGAGAATTTCAGGAAGGCATAGGCATCGGTCAGCGCCGTGGGTTCCTCGGTGGTGACGGCCAGTACGGTGGCGGCCGTGGCGGCGAGCCGCCGCACGGTGCGATCGACGCCGGCACCGAGATCGAGCAGCACGTGATCCCACGCTGCCTCGGTCAGCGCGGTGGCAAGCCGATCCACCGCGACGTCGGGCAGCGAGGCCAGCGTTCCCGACCCACTGCGCCCGGCCAGCACGTCGAACCCGGCCGGCGTTGGCTGCACGCAATCACCCAGTGGTGCCAAGCCGCGCAGCAGCGGCGCCACGTCGCGCCCCGGGGCCAGGCCAAGCTGCACATCCACATTGGCCAGGCCCAGGTCGCCATCGAACAGCAGCACGCGCTGGCCCAGCCGCGCCAGCGCGTGCGCCAGCGTGACCGAAAGCCAGGTCTTGCCCACGCCGCCCTTGCCGGAGGCGACGGCGATCAGCCGCCCCGCGGGACCGGGCAGCGGCGGTGACGCGAGCGTGGCGCCAAGGGGGGTGGCTATGCGCATGCGGGATTTCCGGCAGTGGGGGCGGACAGCAGGCGGGCGGCGAGCAGCTGCGGATCAGGCGGCGCCAGGCCATCGGCCACGCCGGCACCGGTGCCGCATTCCGCGATCGCCAGGTGGTGGCCGGCCGCCAGCACCGCGCCGATGCGCCGCGCGCGATCAAGCCGCGTGGCGACCAGGTGCGCCGCCCCCGCCGCGGCATGCGCCTCGGCGATGTCGGCGGCTTCGTGCGGATCGAGGTTGGCCGGCAGCACCAGCGCGATGGCCGCACCGGCGGCCGAGGCCAGGCCCACCAGCATGTCGTGCTCGGCACTGTCCAGCGCATCCATGCCGGGTGCGTCGATCAGCACCGGGCGCGCGGCATCGCGCCGTGCCATCGCCTTGGCCAGCGTCGCCGGGTGCGGCGCCACGGTGAGGTCGAGGTCGAGCAGTTTGGTGAACGCGGCCAGTTGTTCCACCGCGCCGGCACGCGCGCCATCGGCGGTGACCACCATGGGTCGCTGCCCATCAAGCGCCAGGCGCGCGGCGAGCTTGGCGATGGTGAGGGTTTTTCCCGCGCCGGGCGGGCCGGCCAGCAGCAATGGCGTCGTGCCAAGCGGCAGCGCCTGGAAGCGGAATGTCTGCGCCAGCGCTTCGGCAAGATCGTCGCCGGCCAGGCCAGCGTGCAGCCCGCATGGCACGCCGTGCCAGATCAGCGCGGCCTCGCGCGCCGGATCGAGCGCTGCCGCCGGCGCCAGCGGCGGCAGCGGGTCGGGCATGTCCTCGACCGGCTCGGTCGCGGCCGCGATCTCGATGCCGCCCTGGATGCGCTTGGTGGACAGGATCAGCGCCTCGTCGCCCAGCTCCAGGCGCACGCGGGCAAGGGCGGCACTCATGGTCTCGGCGCGGATCACGCGAAGATGCATGGCCTACACCTGCCCCACGGTGCGGATGCGCGCGCGCGGAAAGATCTCGGCCTGGCTCAGCACCACGGTGGCGGGGCGGAAGCGTTCGACGATGGCGCGGATATGCGCGCGCAGGCCGGGGCTTACCAGCAGCACCGGCGCCTCGCCGGTGGCGGCGGCGCGATCGAAGGCGTCGCGCAGCTTGGTCATGAATTCGGAAAGCTTGCTGGGCGCCATGGCCAGCTGGCGATCCTCGGCGGGCCCCACCAGGCTTTCGGCGAAGGCCTGCTCCCATTGCGCACTCAGTGCCAGCAGCGGGATGTAGCCCTTCGGCCCCATGTTCGCCTCGGAAATCTGGCGCGCGAGCCGCGTGCGCACATGACCCACCAATGACGGCACGGCGCGCGCCCCGGCGGCCAGCGCATCCGACAGCCCCTCCAGGATCGTCGGCAGGTCGCGGATGGAAATGCGCTCGGCCAGCAGCGCCTGCAGCACGCGCTGGATGCCGGCCACGCTGATCTGCTGCGGTACCAGGTCCTCCAGCAGCTTCTTCTGCTCGCGCGGGATGTCGTCCAGCAGCTTCTGGGTCTCGGCGTAGCTCAGCAGCTCCGCCATGTGGTCCTTGGCGATCTCGGTCAGGTGCGTGGTGACGACGCTGGCGGGATCGACCACGGTGTAGCCGCGGAACTGCGCTTCGTCGCGCAGCGCCTCGTCGATCCAGCTGGCGGGCAGGCCGAAGGCGGGTTCGGTGGTGCGCTCGCCGGGCATGGCGGGCGGTTCGCCGCGCGGGTCCATGGCCAGCAGCATGCCGGGGCGCAGCTCGCCGCGCCCAGCCTCGATCTCCTTCACGCGGATCACATAGGTGTTGGCGGGCAGCTGCACGTTGTCCTGGATGCGCACGCTGGGCAGCACGAAGCCGAGCTCGGACGCAAGGGCCCGGCGCAGCCCGCGGATCTGGTCGGACAGACGCGCGGGGCCGTCGCCGGTGGCCAGGCCCAGTATGCCGTAGCCCAGTTCCAGCCGCAGCGTATCGAGCTTCAGGCTGTCGGCGATCGGCGCCTCGCTGGGGGCGGCGGCGGGGGCGGGCAGGGCGGCGATCGCGGCCTCGCTGTCGATCGCCTTGTGGCGCGCCCAGGCGGCAGCACCCGCGGCGCCCGCCAGCATCAGGAAGGGCAGCATCGGCAGGCCGGGCATCAGCGCCAGCACCACGGCGGCGCCGGCGGTCAGGGCCAAGGGCTTGGGGCTGCCGGCAAGCTCGCGCACCAGCGCCTTGTCGGTGGCGCCATCCACGCCCGCCTTGGTCACCACGATGCCGGCGGCGGTGCTGGTGAGCAGCGCCGGCACCTGGCTGACCAGGCCATCGCCGATGGTCAGGATGGTGTAGGTGGTCAGTGCCTCGGTGAACGGCAGCGCGTGGCGCGCCACGCCGATGGCCAGGCCCCCCACCACGTTGATGAGGGTCACGATCAGGCCGGCGATCGCGTCGCCGCGCACGAATTTCGCGGCACCGTCCATGGCGCCGAAGAAGGCGCTTTCCTCCTCCAGCTCCTTGCGGCGGCGGCGCGCCTGGTTCTCGTCGATGATGCCGGAGGACAGATCGGCGTCGATCGCCATCTGCTTGCCGGGCATCGCATCCAGGCTGAAGCGCGCCGCGACTTCCGCGATGCGGCCCGAGCCCTTGGTGATGACCACGAAGTTCACCAGCACCAGGATGGCGAAGACGATGGTGCCGACCAGCACGTCGCCGCCCATCAGGAAGCCGCCGAAGGCCGCGATGACGTGGCCGGCGGCCTGCGGGCCTTCATGCCCATGCGTCAGGATCAGGCGGGTGGAGGCAACGTTCAGCGCCAGGCGCAGCAGCGTGGTGATCAGCAGCAGCGTGGGGAAGCTGGTGAAATCGAGCGGCCGCGTCAGCATCAGCGACACCATCAGCACCAGCACCGCGGACGTCACCGACACCGCCAGCCCGAAATCCAGCAGGAATACCGGCAGCGGCAGCACCAGCACGACCAGCAGCAGGGCAACGCCGATGGCCAGCAGCACGTCCGACGGCACGCGCGTGCCGGTGAGGCGCGCGAGCCAGTCGGGCGTGGCGGGCACGGCGGTGGCGTCGGCCATCAGGCGCTGAGGCGTTCCGGCAGCGACGCGCGCAGATCAGCGCCCGCCGGCGCGGGCACGCGCAGCCCGGCATCGGAATACTCGCGCAGCTTGTTGCGCAGCGTGCGGATCGAGATGCCCAGGATCGTCGCCGCATGCGTGCGGTTGCCCAGGCAGTGGGTGAGGGTCTCGATGATCAGGTCGCGCTCCACGTCCGATACCGTGCGTCCGACCAGGCCGCCCACGCTGCCGGCAGGCTGGCCCGGCACGCCGGGCACCGATTGCGGCGTGGCGGCAACCGCGTTCGCCACCATGCGCGCGGCATCGGCCTGGCCGCCCAGTTCGATCGCGTCGGCGCCGATGGCATCGCCGCTGGCCAGCAGCACGGCGCGGTGGATGGTGTTTTCCAGCTCGCGCACATTGCCGCGCCAGAAGTGGTTTTCCAGCATCGACAGCGCCGCCGGCGCCAGCGGGCGGAACTCCACGCCGTTCACCTCGGCGTATTTGCGCGCGAAATACTCGGCCAGCGGCGCGATGTCGCCGGGGCGTTCGCGCAAGGCCGGCACGCGCAGGGAAACCACGTTCAGGCGGAAATACAGATCCTCGCGGAACGTGCCCTTCGCCACCTCGCCCTGCAGGTCGCGGTTGGTGGTGGCCAGGATGCGCACATTCACCTTCACCGGCTCGCCGCCGCCCAGCCGGTCGATCTCGCGTTCCTGCAGCGCCCGCAGCAGCTTGGCCTGCAGCCGCACGTCCATCTCGCTGATCTCGTCCAGCAGCAGCGTGCCGCCATTGGCTGCTTCGAACTTGCCGATGCGGCGGGCCACGGCGCCGCTGAAGGCGCCCTTCTCGTGGCCGAACAACTCGCTTTCCAGCAGGTTGTCGGGGATCGCCGCACAGTTCAGCGCAACGAAAGCGCCGGCGTTGCGGCGGGATTTGCGATGCAGGTGGCGCGCCAGCACTTCCTTGCCGGTGCCGCTTTCGCCGTTGATCAGCACGCTGGCCTCGCTGGCGGCGACCTGCTCGGCGCGCCTGATGGCAGCGCGCATCACCGGGTCGCGATGGATCAGCGCGTGGCTTTCCGCGCCCACTGCCTCCAGCATCGCCGCGATCAGGTCGGGTTCCGGCGGCAGCGGCAGGTATTCCTTGGCGCCGGCGCGGATGGCGGCGACCGCCGCCTGCACGTCGTTGCCGATGCCGCAGGCCACCACGGGGGCGGCGATGCGCTCGGCCGCCAGGGCGCGCACCAGGCCGCCCACGTCCAGCCGCACATCCACCATCACCATGTCGGCACCGCCGCCGCTGCGCAGCTGCCCCAGCGCGTTCGCCGTGTCGTCGGCCTGCGCGAGCCTGGCGCCGCGCGCGATCGCAATGCGCCCCGCCTGGCCCAGCTCGCCCGACATCGAGCCCACAATCATCAGGCGCATGTGATCTTCCTTCCTGAAATGCGGCGCATCATGCGGGCCGGTCGCCCTTGACGATTTCGGTCATGGTCACGCCCAGCCGGTTGTCATCGACCATCACCACCTCGCCGCGCGCGACCAGGCGGTTGTTGACGTAGATGTCGATCGCCTCGCCCAGCTTGCGATCCAGTTCCACGACCGCGCCGCGGCCCAGCTTGAGCAGCTGGCTGACCTGCATGGTGGATTTCCCCAGCACGGCGCTGACCTGCACCGGGATGTCGTAGACCGCCTCCAGGTCGCGGCCCGATCGTGGCGCGCTGTCGGTGAGCGCCGGCGTGCCGGCCGTATTCTCGGCGGGCAGCTCGGTCCAGTCGGGGGTCTCGGTGCTCATGCTTCGGCATCCATGACGTGAAGCGGGGTGGCGGGAGGTTCAGGCACGACAGGTGCAAGGCCCAGCGGGCCCAGCGCGTCCAGCAGGGCGGCGCGGGCGCGCGCGGGATCGCGATTGGCGTCGCCGCCGGACCAGGTGAGCGTGGCGGCATCGCCGGCCATCGCGTCGTCCGCGCGCACATCCAGGCGGCCGGCGAAATGCGCGGTCGCGGCGGCCTGTTCCAGCTGCTCGCGCAACGCCGTGGCCATCGCGGGGGCCAGGTGGACGGTCAGCCGCGGTTCGTCGGCCAGCGCGGGCAGCAGGGCCTGCGCCATGGCCATGATGTCGGCCTGGGCAAGGGTTTGCGACAATGCGGGATGCAGCGCCATCAGGGCGCCCAGCACCAGGCGGGCCGCGCCCTCGGCGGCGGCTTGCTGCGTGGCACGCGCGTCCTCCATGGCGGGGCCAAGCGCGCGGGCCAGGCTTGCCAGCGCCGCGCGGCCCTGGGCATCGGCTTCCTGCGTGGCCGCGGTGCGGCCGGCATCCTGCCCTTCGCGGAACGCGGCGCGGCGGGCTTCCTCCAGCTCGGCGGCGGAGTAGCTGGGCACGATCACCTCGGGTTCCGGCGCCGGTTCCACGCGGGCGCGCCGCGGGCCTGCGAAATCCTCGTCGAACACGGTGGTCGCGGAAACCCGCCGCGTGGCCAGCGCCGAGAGCGGAATGCGCCGCGGCGGCGGCACGGGGCGGAACCCTGAAGGATCGCGCGCGGTCATCGTCAGGCCACCATCTCGTCTTCCTTGCCGTCGCTGATCAGGATCTGGCCCGACGCGGCCAGGTCCTTGGCGGTGGCAACGATGATGCTTTGCGCTTCGTCCACGTCCTTCAGCTTGACGGGGCCAAGGCCCGCGATCTCTTCCTTCAGCATCTTGCCGGCGCGCTCGGACAGGTTCTTGAAGAACATCGTGCGGATGTTCTCGTTCGCACCCTTCAGCGCCACCGGCAGCTTCTCCTTGGGCACGCTGCGCAGCAGCACCTGGATGCCGGCGCCATCGACGCGGATCAGGTCATCGAAGGTGAACATCAGGCCCTTGATGCGCTCGGCCGAGTCGCGGTTGCGTTCCTCCAGCGCGGCCACGAAGCGGGCTTCGTTGGTGCGATCCAGGTTGTTGAAGATCTCGGCCATCATCTCGTGCGCGTCGCGCCGCTGCGTGCGGGCCAGGTTGGTCATGAACTCGGCGCGCAGCGTCTTCTCGACGCTTTCCAGCACCTCCTTCTGCACGGATTCCATGCGCAGCATGCGCATCACCACTTCCATGGCGAAGCTTTCCGGCAGCTGCGCCAGCACGCGCGCGGCATGGTCGGCGCGGATCTTGGTCATCACCACCGCGACGGTCTGCGGGTATTCGTTCTTCAGGTAGTTCGCCAGCACGGTTTCGTTCACGTTGCCCAGCTTGTCCCACATGGTGCGGCCCGCGGGGCCGCGCAGCTCCTCCATGATCAGGCTCACGCGTTCCTTGGGCAGCGTCTTGGACAGCAGGCGTTCGGTGCTCTCGTAGCTGCCGGTCAGGCCGTTGCTGGCGCTCATCTGGTCGGCGAATTCCAGGCACAGGCGCTCGACGATCTGCGCGGGCACGCCGCCCAGGTTCGCCATGGCCGACGAGATCTCCTTGATCTCATCCTCGTGCATCATGCTGAACAGCTTGCTGGACAGTTCCTCGCCCAGGGACAGCATCAGGATCGCCGCCTTCTGCGGCCCCGACAGGCTTTTCAGGTCGTCCTTCGATCGGGCGTTCATGCGGCCTCCGCCGACATCCAGTTGCGCAGGATCACCAGCGCCTCCTCGGGGTGCTTCGAGACCAGGTCGGCGACCTTGCGGATCGAGGTGGCGCGCATCTGGCCTTCGATCTGCGCCACGTCGATCATCGATTCATCCTCGGCCCCGCCCGGCCCCGCGAGCAGGCCCGCGCGTGCCCCGCCGGCCGTGATCGCGGCCACACCCCCCGGGCCGGCCAGCGCCGGCACCGCGCCCCCGGCCTGGATCGCGGCGCCCGCCGCGCCCGCCATGGCAGGCGTCAGCAGCCCCAGCGCGCCGCTGCCGGGGGGAGCTGCCAGCAGCCGGGTGACGGCCGGGCGCGCCACCAGCAGCAGCGCCAGCGCCGCGACCACGCCCAGCACGAGGGTTTCGGCCAGCCGCACCAGCGTGGCGCGATCAACCAGGCCCAGGATCAGCGGGGTTTCCGTGGCGGTCGGTTCCTCGACGCCGGCGAAGCGCAGGTTCACCACCTGCACCGTGTCGCCGCGGCGCTCGTCGAAGCCGACGGCACTTTTCACCAGGGTCGCCAGGCGGGCGATCTCGTCATCGGTGCGGGGGCGTGGCGTGGCGGCGGCGGCGCCCTCGGCGCGCTCCATCGCGTGATCCACCAGCACGGCGACCGACAGGCGCCGCACCATGGGCGCATCGCGCACCGACTGGCGCGTGACGCGGCCGATCTCGTAGTTCGTGGTCTCCTCGGTGCGGCTTTCCTGGCTGCCGGCCTGGCCGCCGCTGGGCTCCGCGTTCGGCACGTTGTTGGCGACCGAGGTGTTGCTGGCGGCTTCGGTGCTGCGCGAATTCTCGGTCACCGACTGCGTGCTGCGCGCCACCTGCTGGTCGGGGTCGAAGGATTCCCGGTTCTCGGTGACGCGGTCGAAATCCATGTCGGCGGCGACTTCCACGCGCACCCGGCCGGGGCCCACGATGCGCTCCAGCATCTCCTCCACGCCGCGCGACAGGCGGGCTTCCTGGGCGCGGCGGATTTCCTCGGCGTTCAGCGCCAGCCCCATGCCGCCCACCGCCTGGCCGCTGCGCGCCATCAGCTCGCCCCGCGAATCGACGATCGAGACGTTGCGGGGCGAAAGCCCGGGCACGGCGGCCGAGACCAGGTGCAGCACCGCCTGAACCTGTTCGCGGTCCAGGCGCGTGCTGCCCGCCATGGTCAGCACCACGCTGGCCTGGGCTTCCTGGCGGTCGCGCTGGAACGGCTCGCGCTTCGGCAGCACCAGGTGCACGCGGGCGGCGCGCACGCCGGAAAGCCCGCGGATGGTGCGCGCGATCTCGCCTTCCAGGGCACGCAGGTGGTTGATGTTCTGCTGGAAGCCGGTGGCGGTGAGGCCATCCTGCCGGTCGAAGATCTCGTAGCCGACGGAGCCGCCGCTGGGCAGGCCCTGGCCTGCCAGCAGCAGGCGCGAGCGGGCCACGTCGTCGCTTGGCACCATGACGGCGTTGCCGCCATTGCCCAGGCGGTACGGCACGCGGGCACGATCCAGCGCCTGGGTGACCGCGCCGGCGTCGCGCAGGTCAAGCTCGCCGTACAGCAGCTGCATGTTCTGGCTGCCGCCGCGCATCGACAGGAACAGCAGCAGCCCCAGCACGGCCGCGCCGACCAGGCCGAGCGCGCCCAGCTTTGCGGCACCCAGCGCGCGCAGGCCATTCAGCGCGCCGTTCATGGCGCGTGGTTCTCAGGCCGGGGGGTCGAGCGCGGCGTCGGCACCAGAAGACTCTCCGTATGCGGCGTCCTGCCGCGGGATCGGAGAGTGCCGTTGCATGTGTCGCCGGAGCGTTAACACCAGGAGATTCTTGCCGGGCTGGCTGGGTGGAACGTGCCGGGCAGGACGGGAGTACTGTGTGGCGAACCGGCCCGCCTGCGCTAGGCCCCCAGCCGCCGCACCTTGTCCGGCGCCACGCGGATGCCATCGCCCAGCAGCAGCACGAAACTGTCGCCGCTGCGTTCGGCCGCGGTGACGGTGCCGGAGGTGGTGACGGTCAGCGGGGTTTCGGCGCCCTTTGCGTCCAGCCCGCGCACGCTGACCTTGTAGGCACCATCGGCCAGGCGGTTGCCGTTGGCGTCGCGCCCATCCCATTCCAGCGTCTGCTGGCCGCGCGACAGGCCGGTGATCTCGTCGCGCACGATCCGGCCGGTGCTGTCAGTGACCACGATGCGGGCCCGCGTGTGGCCGGCGTTGTTGTCGGCGGTGAAGGCGGCCGTGCCGTTCTGCAGCGCCAGGTCCGGCCCGTCGATCTCGACCCGCTTGCCCACCATGGGGGCCAGCGAGGTGATCTGCGCGGTCTGGTTCAGCCCCACCAGGTTTTCCAGGTTGGTGTTGGTGGCGATCTGCTGTTCGACCTGCGCGAACATCACCAGCTGGTTGGTGAATTCGTTGGTGTCCAGCGGGTTGGTCGGATCCTGGTTCTTCAGCTGCGCGGTCAGCAGCGTCAGGAACTGGTCGAAGTTCTCGGCCAGCCGCGTGGTGGCATTGCCCGAGGCCGAGCTGCTTTTGCCCGTGGCGGCGCTGGTGGTGCTGGTTTGCGCAAGGGCTGCGGTGGTGACGGCCATGGCGGAGGCTCCTTCGCGTCAGATCGAGATGTCGAGGCGCCCGGCGGCGGCATCCGGCGCGCGGGCCGGGGCCGCCTGGGCGGCGGTGTCGGATGGCGGGCGGGGCCCGCCCTGGGTCTGGCCCGGGCGGTCATGGCCGGCCTGGCCGCCGCCCTGGCCTGAGCCATTGGCCAGTTGCGGCTGCGGCTGGCCGCCCTGCTGCTGCGTGTTGCCGCCCAGGTCGAAGCTGAGGCTGCGGTTTTCGACCGCCACCCCCGCCTGGGTCAGCGCCCGATCCAGCTGCGCCGCGTCGCGGCTGAGTGCCGCCAGCGTGTCGGCGCGCTCGGCGACGACGCGGATGGCAAGCCCGCCATCGGCGCGGCTTTCCACGCGCACCTCGACCTGGCCGAGTTCGGCGGGGCGCAGCGTGACCGTCACGCTGCGCGGCCCGGCTTCCAGCGTGCTGTCGGTGTCCGCGAGCAGCTGCACGATCGGCAGGGCCAGCTGGCGCGCCGGCGGCTCGGGCGGGGCCGGGCGTGGTGGCGCCGGCGCGGCCGCGGGCTCGGCCAGCGGCGCCGGCGCGGCGTGGCCCGCGATAGCGGTGGCCTCGGGCGCTGCTGGATGGGCGGCGGCGGCAGGCGGCGTGGCTTGATGGGCAGTGGGCAGGGCGGCGAACGGCGTCTCGGCCCGCAGCGGCACAGGCTGGTCGGGCGCTGCCGCCGCCGCGGGCACGGGGCGGGCGCCTTGCATCGCCTCGGCCTCGGCCTGTGGCGCGGCGACGCCCGAAGCGGCACCCGGCGCATCCGGCAGAACCGGCTGGCGCGGCGCCGCCGCACCGGGTCGCGTCGCGGCATTGCCGGTCGCGGCCACGCTGATCGCCTGCGCGGCTTCCTGCACGCTGAGGGGTGCTGCCAGGCTCTCCGGCGTGGCGGCGGGATGCGCGGCTGGCCGGTTGGCGGCCACGGCGACCAGGGTGGCCGGGCGCATCGCCTGGATCGGCGCGGCCGCCGCAAGGGCCGGTGCCGCGGCGCGCCCGCCCTGGGCCATGGCCTCGGGCGGCAGTGCCGCCTGGACGGGCGTTTGCGGGGCGTCGCTGCTGCGCGCGTCGTTCGATGGCTGGGCCAGCGCCGATGCAGGGGCCGGTGCTGGTGTCGCAGGCGCGCCTGACGGCGCCAAGGTGGCCAGCGCTGCCGTCGGCCCCGGCTGGTCCTGCAGGTGTGGCGTGGGCGTGGCCTGGACGGGTGCCGTCGCCGTGCCGGGCGCTGGCGAAGGCTGATCGGCCGCGGCCGCGCCCGGCGCGAACGAAGCCGGCGTGGCGGCAGCAAGCGGCAAGGAGGACGGGTTGATCACGGTGTCGGGCCCGGTGCCGGGCACAGTGCCGGGCACGGTGTCGGGCGGGGGCGGGGCGGCCGGCACCGCGACCGACGCGTCGGCGGCCGGTGCCGCTGGTGCTGCGTCGAGTGCCGCCTGGTCGGCGACCAGTGCGGCTGGCGCGGCGAACGGCGGTGGCGCGGGCAGTGGCACTGTGGGTGCTGCCAGCAGCGTGGCGTCCGGCAGCGCCGCTGCCGCGTCGCCGGGCGCGGGCGCGGCACTGTCCGGCGCCTCGGGCCGTGCCGCGGTCGGGTCGGCCGGCACGGTTTGGCCGGGCAGCGAGGTTTCGCCCGAAAGCAGCAGCGCCAGCATGGCCTGGAACGCATCGGTCGGCGCCACGGGCGCGCCCGCCGGCAGCAGCGGCGTGGCAACGGCAAGGCTTGCGGGCAGCGCGACCTGGGTCATGGCAGAGATGGCTGCGCAAGCTTCGGGCCAACATGGCAATCGTTGAAGCACAAGGGGTTGCGCTTGCGGCAGGGGCAGCCTGCACGGCAGGAAACGGCGCGCGCCCGGAAAATTCCACCACGCGGCATTTCCCGCCCACCGCCCGGCAGGACCTGCCCGGCAAACCCTGCCGGGCGCCCGCCGCATGTGAGGCACAGCTTGGCGCTGCCGGCTGGCACGCCGCTTGTTAAGGGGTAATCGACGCAAGGAGCGATGGTCGATGCCGCTGAAGGTGGTGCTGCGCCCTGGGGAGAAGCTGGTGGTCAACGGCGCCGTGCTGGGCGCCGGTGATCGCACCGCCACGCTGTTCCTGCACAACCAGGCCCAGTTCCTGCGCGGCCGCGACATGTTGCGCACGGAAGACGCCGAGGATGCCACGCGCGCCTTCTATCTGGCGATCCAGACCCTGTACCTCGCCACCGCGGACGCAGCGCCGGCCCTGCGCGTGCGCGTGCAGGACGCGGCCGACGCCGCCGCACGCGATGGCAATGCCGAGGAGATCGCGGCCTGCCTGGCGCTGGTCGATGACGGCGCCTGCTACCAGGCCATGCGCCGCTGCGCGCGGCTGTTCGCGCCCGCCGCCCGCCCCGCCTCGTAGCGGTCGTTCCTGCCGGACCCGGCAGGAAATTTCCGGCAGAAGCCGCCAGGCCCGATCGGCCGATCGCCGCAAAGCCTTGGCCAACCAAGCCCCGCCCGCATGGCACGCCACTGGCAATCACGCGGCCACAGTCCGCCGGCAACGGCGCCCCATGGATGAAGGTGCGAGATGTCCCTGTTCGGTTCGATGACCACGGCGATCAGCGGTCTCACGGCGCAGTCGCGTTCGCTGGGCCATATCAGCGACAACATCGCCAACAGCCAGACGGTGGGCTTCAAGCGCACCGACACCAGCTTCGTGAACCTGATCACCACCAGCACGCAGCGCCTGCATTCGCCCGGCGCCGTGGTGGCGCGCCCGGCCTACCAGAACAGTGTGCAGGGCACGATCGAGCAGACCGAGAACAGAACCGCGCTGGCGGTCGCCGGCCAGGGCTTCTTCAGCGTCGCCGTGCAGAACGGCGAGGACAACAACCTGCCGACCTTCGACCCGCGTGAGTTCTACACGCGCTCGGGCGACTTCTCGCTGGATCGCAACGGCTACATGGTGAACAGCGCGGGGTACTTCCTGGAAGGCTGGGCGATCGATGCATCCGGCCAGCCCGACCGCACGGCACTGACGCCGATCCGGGTTTCGCAGCTGGTGTCCAACCCGGTTTCAAGCAGCGAGATCCAGCTGGGCGCCAACCTGCCGGCCGACTTCGCCGACAACGCTTCGTTCGCCAGCACCATCGGCATCTACGATGCGCTGGGCACGCAGCGCAGCATCGAGTTCAACTGGACCAAGGCCGCCAACAATTCCTGGCGGCTGGATGTGGCCGCGCCCGGCAGCACGCTGGATCCCGTGGGCGGTGGTTCGCCGATCGCAGGCTTCAACGACCAGGCGATCAGCGACTTCAACGTCGGCGCCACGGTGCAGCCGGTGCGCCAGGAAGACCTGGTGGCGATCAGCGCCGTCACCACCGGCGACACCCATACCGTCACCATCAACGGCACGCCGATCAGCTACACGGCGCTTGCGTCCGACGACCAGGCCAGCGTGCGCAACCAGCTGATCAGCCGCATCAACACGCTGTCCTCCACGCTGGGTGTCTCGGCGCAGGTGGAAAGCGGCACGGAACTGCGGCTGCGCGCGGTCAATGTCGGCACCGCCTATTCCGCCAGCGTGAACACGCAGCTCACGCTGACCAGCGCGGTCGCCAACACGTCGCCGCAGTACCAGACCGACAGCTTCGTGTTCACCGGCACGGTGGGCGAGATCGGCGACACCTACACGATCGACCTGTCGTCGATCACCGGCGGCGGCTTTCCGGCCACGCGCAGCTGGACCTACACCACCACCGGCAACGAAGCCTCGATCAACGCGGTGGTCAGCGGCATCGCCGCGGTGATCAACGCCGATCCCAACAGCCCGGCCGTCGCCTCCACCTCGGGCGGCATCCTGACGCTGACGGCGAAGAACCTGTCGCCGATCCCAACCTGGACGGTCGATCCGCCGACCACCGCGAACGGGTCGATTCCGCCGCATATCGGCGTGACCTTCGGCACCACCGCGGCCACCGCCGGCACGCCGGTATCGCTGTCCGTGGCCAACGTGGGCGGTGGGTCTTCCACCGTGCCGGCCAACCAGCAGGTCGGCGACCAGGCCTTCGTGGACATCGTGGTCGATTACGGCCAGGGCCAGCAGACCGTGCGCGTGCAGCTGGGCACCTTCGGCCAGGCCGATGGCCTGACGCAATACGCCGGCGCCGAATACGCGGTGCGCACGCTGTCGCAGAACGGCGTGCCGCAGGGCAGCTTCTCGGGCCTGGCGATCCGCGAAACCGGCGACGTCGTGATCAACTACGACAACGGCCAAAGCCGCACCATCAACCGCGTGCCGATCGTGACCTTCAACGCGCCCGACGAGCTGGAGCGCGTCGACGGCCAGGGCTTCCAGCGCAGCATCGAAAGCGGCGAGGCGCGGGCCCTTGATCCGTCGCGCGACGGTGCCGGCAAGCTGGTGATCGGCTCGGTCGAGAAATCCAACGTCGATATCGCCACCGAGTTCACGAAACTCATCACCGCGCAGCGCGCCTACACCGCCAACACCCGCGTCGTCAGCGCATCGGACGAGATGCTGCAAGACACGCTGAACATGAAGCGCTGAGCCAGGCGCTGCGGTGCGGTAGAACGCCATGAACCTGGACGCAGCCCTTTCCATAGCACTTTCCGGGCTGCGCGCCACCTCGGCCGGGCTGCGCACGGTTTCCAACAACGTCGCCAGCGCCGAGGTGGCGGGCTACACCAGGAAGCAGCAGAACACGCAGTCGTCGATCCCCGATGCCGCCGGCATCGGGGTGACGCTGGGCCCCGAAACCCGCACGATCGATGCCGCCCTGCAGCGCGACGTGTTCGCCAGGGGCGCGGTGATCACCGGCCTGTCCGCGCGCGAAACCCTGCTGGAGGGCGTCGAGGCGGTGCATGGCGCGCCGGAAGCCGGCACGTCGCTGGGCGGCCTGCTGGGCCGGCTGAACGAGGCCTTCACCACGCTGGCCGCCCAGCCATCCTCGGCCACCGCGCAGCAGGAAGCGGTGCGCGCGGCGCAGGCGATCGTGGAGAAGCTGAACCAGCTTTCGGGCGCCATCACCGATGCCCGCAACCGCGCGCATCGCGAGATCCAGGACAGTGCGCGCACCACCAACGCGGCGCTGTCGGAGATCGACGCGCTGACGGTGCAGATCAGGAACCTGATCGCCGCCGATCGGGTTTCGCCCGACCTGGAGGACAAGCGCGACGCAGCCCTGGAGCGCTTCACCGCGGAAACCGGCGCCCGCTTCATGGCGCGCGCCGATGGCTCGATCCTGCTGACCGGCCCGAACGGCCTGACCTGGCCGACCGAGAAGGCGAAGGACGCGGTGGAAGGGCCGATCACCGTGCTGTCGGCCGAGCTTGCCGCCGGCGCCTATCACAGCACCGCCGGCGGCGCGGTGCCGGGCGTGATGATGACCGAGCCCGGTAACCCGCTGTTCCCGCGCGACATCACCGACACGCTCACCGGCGGGCGCATCGGCGGGTTGATCCAGGCGCGCGACGAAACCCTGCCCCGCATGCAGGCCGAGCTCGACGAATTCGCGCAGAAGCTGGCGCGCCGCTTCGACCAGCAGGGGCTGCGCCTGTTCAGCGACGGCTTCGGCAACGTGCCGGAGGAAGGCGGCATCCCGGCGCAGGCCAACTACGTGGGCTTTGCCGGATCGATCCGCGTGTTCCAGTCGGTGCTGGACCAGCCCAGCCTGGTGCGCGACGGCACGCACCCGATCCCGGGCGGCGTGCCGGCAGGCTTCGCCACGCAAGCCACCGCCGACCCGCAGGGCGACATCTTCACACCCAACCCGTCGGGCGGCCCGGCCGGCTTCGAAACCCTCGTGCAGCGCATCCTGGACCACACTTTTGGCGCGACGCTGAAGGACAACGGCACGCCGCACAGTCCCGGCTTCGTCACCGCCGGCCTGGGGCCGGAAGGCGACCTGGCCTCGACCATCCCGTCCTACGCGAAGCTGGCCGACTATGCCGCCGGCCTGGTCGCCAGCCAGACGTCCACACGCGCCGATACCACGGCGCTGCGTGACGCGGAGGGCGCGACGCGCGACCTGATCCGCAACCGGCTGGCCGACATGGCGGGCGTGAACATCGACCAGGAAATGAGCCTGATGGTGCAGTTGCAGCAGGCCTACCAGGCGAATGCGCGGGTGATGCAGACCAGCCGCGACATGTACGACGCGCTGTTCGCCGCCACGAATCGATGAGGAACGCGCGCCGCGCGGGCCGCTGCGCGGCCTCGGCCGGCGCGTCGCGCCGTCCGGCGAACTATGAGGACTGAGCATGACCGAGATCGTCGCCAGCTATGCCTTCACCTCGCGCCTGATCGACCGCAGCCTTTCGGTCAAGGCGCGCATGGACGAGTTGTCCACCCAGGTCAGCACCGGGCGCATCGGCGACACCTTCGGCGACCTGGGCGGGGCAGGGGCGCGGCTTTCAGTGGACCTGCGCGCGGAACTGTCGCGGCGCGAGAATTTTTCGCGCCAGCTCGACCTGGCCGGCGCGCGGCTGGAAACCACCCAGACCACGCTCAATCGCATCGGCACGCTGGCGCAGGACCTGGCGGCCAAGGCGCTCACCATGGTCACCACCGGCGAGAACAGCGTGGACGCGGTCGCCGAACAGGCGCGCATGGCGCTGCGCGAGGTCGCCAGCCTGCTGAACACGCAATCGGGCGGCGCCTATCTGTTCTCGGGCACCGATGCCGCGAACGCGCCGGTGCCGAACGCCGACAACATCCTGACCAGCGGCTTCTTCCTGCAGATCCAGACCGAGGTGACGTCGTTGGCCGTCGGCACCGGCAGCACCATGCTGGCCAACACGCTGGCGATCGCCGCCAGCGACACTGCCGGCACCACGCCGTTCTCGGCCTTCCTGTCGAACGCCATGCCATCCGGGGGGCTGGACGAGCCGCGGCTTTCCATCCCGGCCGATGATGGCACGCGCGTCACCTATGGCTTGCGCGCCAACGCCAACGGCACCGCGGTGGCGCCGGCCACGCCCGCCGGCACCGGCAGCTTCATGCGCGACGTGCTGCGGGGCCTGGCGGTGCTGGGGTCGCTGACCTCGCTCAGCATTGGTGTCTCGCCCGATTTCACGCAGGTCACCAACGAGATCGCGCAAAGCCTGCAGTCGGCTGGTCGGTCGCTGGAGCAGGAGCGGGCCGGCCTGGGTGTCGCGGAAACCCGCCTCACCGCCGCGCGCGAACGCCACGACACGCTGAAGCTGACGCTCAACCGCCAGATCAGCGGCATCGAGGACGCGCCGATGGAGGAAACCATCAGCCGCCTGCAGCAGGTGCGCACGCAGCTGGAGGCGAACTACAACCTGATCGGGTCGATCAACCAGCTGTCGCTGGTGAACTACATCTAGCAGCAGAGAAGCGGGCGCCGCTTGCGCCAACGGCTTTGCCACCGCTCTGCACCCGCGCCATTCTCCCGGCAACACGACCGCCCGGGAAGCAAACGCCATGCGCCGCCGCACCCTGATCGCCGCACCCGCCGTGCTTGCGCTGCCCGCGCGCGCGCAAACCTCGTCAAGCGGGGCCTGGCCCAGCCAGCCGATCCGCCTGGTGGTGCCGTTCGCGCCCGGGGGGCTGACCGACATCGCCGCCCGGCTGCTGGCGCCGAAACTGTCCGAGGCGCTGGGCCAGCCGGTGCCGGTGGAAAACCGCCCCGGCGCCGGCAGCGCGATCGGCGCGGAGGCGGTGGCGCGCAGCGCGCCCGATGGCCACACGCTGTTCCTGACCACGGTCAGTTCCCAGGCCATCGTGCCCGCCATGAACCCCGCGGTGCGCTACGACCCGGTGCGCGACTTCTCGCCCATCATCTTTGCCGGGCGCGTGCCGCTGGTGCTGCTGGTCAATCCCGCCAGCCCGGCACGCGACGTGGCGGGCCTGACCGCGCTGCTGAAGGCCGAGCCGAATCGGCACAATTTCAGCAGCTCCGGCCATGGCTCGATCCTGCATCTGGGGGCGGAGCTGTACAAGCTGCAGGCCGGCGTGACCGCCGAGCACATCCCGTTCCGCAGCAGCGGCGGCGCGCAGACCGAGCTGATCGCCGGCCGCGTCACCTTCCTGTTCGACGCGCTGGCACCCGCCATGCCGTTCATCCAGCAGGGCACGCTGCGGGCGCTTGGCGTGGGCACGAAGGAACGCTCGAAGGCGCTGCCTGACCTGCGCACCGTGGCCGAGCAGGGCCTGCCGGACTACGAGGCCTATACCTGGGTCGGCATCTATGGCCCGGCCGGCCTGCCGGCGCCGATCGTGGCGCGCTGCAACGCCATCCTGAACGCGGCGCTCAAGGATCCGGCGCTGGCCGCGAAGCTGGAGGAGGCCGGCATGGAGATCGCCGGCGGCACGCCCGAGGCGCTGGCGCAGTTCGGCGCGCGCGAATTCGCCAAGTGGCGCGACGTGGTCCAGCGCGCCGGCATCAAGCCGGAGGCCTGAGCCGATGCCGGCGCCGCCGCTATACGTGTTCGGCAATGCGTGGCCCAGCATCGCCGCCGATGCCTTCGTCGCGCCCACGGCCGCAGTGATCGGCCAGGTCACGGTGGGGCCGGAAAGCGGCATCTGGTTTCACTGCGTGCTGCGCGGCGACACCGCCGCCATCACCGTGGGTGCCCGCACCAACATCCAGGACGGCACCATCGTGCATGTGAACCCCAACATGCCGACCCATATCGGCGACGACGTCACCGTGGGCCATGCCGCCATCATCCATGCCTGCACGCTGCACGACCGCGCCTTTGTCGGCATGGGCGCCACCGTGTTGGACGGCGCGGTGATCGAAAGCGGCGGCATGCTGGCCGCCGGCAGCCTGCTGACGCCGAACAAGCGAATCGGCGCCGGCGAATTGTGGTCGGGCAGCCCTGCGCGGCTGACCCGCGTGCTGGGCGCGGACGAGGCGGCGCGCTTCGCCCGCACCGCGCCCGGCTACGTGGCGCTGGCCAAACGGTATCGCGGCGAGGCGGGCTAGGCCCGCGCGCGCCACCTGTTCCCCACGAAACACGCACTGCCTCTTTCCCGCCGCTATTGCGATCCCATATCCACGGCGGACTGTCGTGGGGGGTCCAGGAGGGAATCTCTCGTCATGCGACGCATCGCCCTGCTCGGCGGCCTGGCCGCGGCGCTCGCCGCCTGCGCCGGCCCCACCGCGCCGCCCGCGGCCGACGGCAATGGCTGGGTCAACCTGCCCGGCGCGCCCTATGGCCTGATCCTGGGCGACGCCGACCGCCGCGCCGCGCAGGAAATCCGCAACACCGTGGCCGTGCCGTCTCGCCTGGAAGGCCGGCCCGACCTCACCGCGCGCGCCTTCGGCTGGTACGAATACGCAACCGTCGCCCTGGCCCGGCCGCGCTGGATCGAGCTCGACGCGCTGGCCGTGCCGCAGCTGCGCCAGGGGCGTGATGAAGCCCGCGCCGCCTTCGGCATCAAGCAGGACGCACCGGCCCAGGTGGTGCTGGACAGCTTCTTCCGCGCCGCCGAGGCATTGAGCGTGAACGACCGGATCGGCGCGGTGCGGAGCTTTCCGCCCGGCATCCTGACCGTGCCGGGCGAGCAGCTCGTGGCGCGGCTGGAAGCACCGCCCCGCCTGGTGCAGGCCGAGCGCGCCGCCGCCTATGCCGGCCAGGCTGTCGATGCGCACGACAATCGCGGCGGCGGGCGCGGCCGGCGCATCACGAGCCTGATGCCATGAGCCGTACCCTGCTTGGCGCAGCCTGCGCGCTGGCGATGCTGGCCGGCTGCGCCACTGGCCCGTTGCCGGAAAGCGCCACCCCCGCCTATTGCCCGTCGCCGCCCGCGCTGCCGGTCAACGCGCAGGGCCTGATCCTGCTGCCGCCGGTGGTGGCCGGCCCCGGCCCCGCCAGCGACCCCGATGCCTTCTGGGCGAACGAGCTGGAGACCTCGCTGGCCGAGCCATGGCGCCTGGCCGGGCGGGGGCCGGAAACCGCGCAGGCGCTGGCGCGGCTGGAGTACCTGGCGAACGGGTTCCAGCACAACATGCGCTGGCAGTTCCTGCCGTTTGCCGCCGCACCCCAACTGCAGTCCGGCAGCCGGGCGTTCCGCGATTCGCTGGGCATCGCGCGCGACGCGCCGGACCAGGATGTGGTCGGTGCACTGTTCGCCACCGAGTGTCTTCTGCGCGTGGGCGATCGGGCGGGGGCAGAGCGGGCGCTGGCGCGGGTGGCGCAGGCGCCGGATGCGCTGGACCTGATCGCACCACCTGGCGGCAACGCGGCGCCGCGCGTGCCCGCGGCCACGGTCGCGGCAGCCTCGGTGGCGGCCAAGGCGATCCGCAACAACGGGCGCACGCCGCTGCTGTTCGGCGCGCGCAGGTAGGTTGGGGTCAGGGGCGGTGCGCTTGCCCCCTACTGCGCGCGCACCTGCACGTAGCTGCCGGGCGCGTCCTCGATCACCTTGAGGTCGCCCTCGCCGGGGGTGCGGGCGGGCACGGTGGCCTTCCCCTGGTCGGACACCCAGCGCTGCCAGTCCGGCCACCAGCTGCCGGCCAGCTCGGTAGCGCCGGCGAACCAGGTCTCCGCCGCGTCCGGCAGGTCGCCGCCGGTCCAGTGGCTGTACTTGCCGGCCTCCGGCGGGTTGACCACGCCGGCGATGTGGCCCGACGCGGCCAGCACGAAGCGCGCCTTCCCTTTCCCGGCGGACCCGAGCAGCTGCATGCCCTTGTAGGTGCTGGTCCAGGGCGCGATGTGATCCTCGCGCGTCGAAAGCGTGTAGGTCGGGATGCTGACGCGCGACAGATCGATCGGCACGCCATCCAGCGTGATGCCGCCCGGCTCCGCCAGCCGGTTCTCCTGGTACATCTTGCGCAGGTAGAAGCTGTGCATGGTCGCCGGCATGCGCGTGCTGTCGCTGTTCCAGTACAGCAGGTCGAACGGGAATGGCTCCTGGCCCAGCAGGTAGTTGTTGACCACGAACGACCAGATCAGGTCGTTGGCGCGCAGCATGTTGAAGGTGGTCGCCATCTCGGACCCGTCCAGGTAGCCGCGGCTGTCCATCTTCTCCTCGAGCGACTTCAGCTGCTCTTCGTCGATGAACACGGAAAGCTCGCCGGCCTGGGTGAAGTCCAGCATGGTGGTGAAGAATGTCGCGCACCTGATGCGCGTATCCTTCTTCGCCGCCATGTAGGCCAGCGTGCTGCCCAGCAGCGTGCCGCCCAGGCAGTAGCCGATCGCGTTCACGTCCTTTTCGCCGGTGGCCTGCTCGATCGCGCCCAGCGCATCAAGCACGCCGTCCTGCATGTAGTCCTCGAAGCTCTTCGCGTGCAGTTCCTCGCCGGGATTGACCCAGCTGACCATGAACACGGTGTGGCCCTGGGCCACCGCCCAGCGCACGAAGCTGTTCTTCGGGCGCAGATCCAGGATGTAGTATTTGTTGATCCAGGGCGGAATGATCAGCAGCGGACGCTTCAGCACCGTCTCGGTGGTCGGCGCATACTGGATCAGCTGCATCAGCGCGTTCTGGTACACCACCTTGCCGGGGGTCACCGCGATGTTCTGGCCGATGCGGAAGGCATCGGGGTCGGTCATCCTGATCGAGAGCTTGCCGCGCCCGCGTTCCAGGTCGGCCAGCAGGTTGTTGAGACCCTTCAGCAGGTTCTCGCCGCCCGTCTCGGCGGTCTTGCGCAGCACCTCGGGGTTGGTCAGCACGAAGTTGCTGGGGGCCAGGGCATCGACGAACTGGCGGGTGTAGAAATCGACCTTCTGGGCGGCCTTGTCGTCCAGCCCCTCGACGTCCTTCACCAGGCCCTGCATCCAGCGTGCGGACAGCAGGTAGGATTGCTTGATGAAGTCGAACACCTCATTCTGCTGCCAGGCATCGTCCTTGAAGCGCTTGTCGCCGGGGGCGGGGGCGGCAACCGGCGCGGGCGCCTCGCCCATCATGCGGCGCGCGGTGTTCTGCCACAGCGTCATGTAGTCCTGCCAGAAGCTGAACTGCGCCTGCATCAGCTTGGCCGGGTTGGCCATCAGCCGCGCGGTCATCTCGAAGAAGGCGCTGCCCAGGTTCAGGGGATCAAGCGACTTGGTGCCGCCCTCGGCGCCCTGGCGCTTCAGGAAATCGGCCACGATGCGCTGGCTGCGCTCGGCGATCGCGGCCATGTTCTGCGACAGCACCTGGGCATCGGGCAGGCGGAAATCGGTGCCGATGCCGGTGGCATCCGGCGCGGGCGGCTGGCCCGTGCGGGTGCCGGCCGCGGATTGTTTGTCGGACTTGCTTGCCATGACGCTTCCGTGCGGCGTGGGGACGCGATATTGCGGACCGGTGCCGCCCATGGGTCCTACAGCACGAACGCGTGCAAGGTTACAAGCCCGCCTGCCGCATGCCGGGGCGGCGGTTGCGGCGGCCATGCTGCTGCTGGCCGGTTGTTCGCGGGCGCCGCCTTCGGTCGATCCCGTGGCGGCGCTGCGTGGTGCCACGGGTGCCGCGCCCGATGCGCCCGCGCCCGCGGTGGCCAATGCGCCCTATCCCAACGTCAACACCGTGCCGCCGCGCCCCACCGTGCTGGATGCCGAAACCCGCCGCCGCCTGACCGAGGGCCTGGTGGCGGATCGCCACAACGCGCGCTGGACCGGCCCGCCGATCGCCGCCCTGCCGCAACCCGCGGCGGCGCCGGCCCCGGCACTTGCGCCCGCCTCGCCCGCGCCGGTGGTGCGCGCCGAGCCGCTGCCCACGCCGTCGGTGGCATCGACGCCGGCCGTGACGCCGCAGGCGCTGGCCCCGCCGCCGCCCCCACCGCCGGCCATGCCGGCGGTCCCGCCGGCACCGGCGCGCCTGGCGCCCGCGCCGCCCGTGCCGGACGATCCGCCGGTGCCGCAGGCCGCGCCCCCGCCGCCACCCGCGCGCGCCGCGCCGCCGGCGCCGGTGGTCGCGACCCCGGCGCCACCGCCGGCGGCGGTCGCCGTGGTGCCCCAGCCGCCGCCGCCCCCGCCGCTGCCTCCACCGGCAGCGCCGGGGGTCTCACCGCCACCCCCGTCGCCGCCCGCGCCTGCCGGCCCGACCGCCAGCGTCTGGTTCCCCCCCGGCAGCGCCAACCTGCCGGCGGCCGAGGCACGGGCGCTTTCGCTGCTGGCCTCCGGCACGCGGGGGGCGCGCTTCGCGGTGACCGGGTACGGCGATTCCGGCACGGCTGACGGCACGCAGCTGGGCCGGGCACGGGCGTTGGCGGTTGCGTCGGCGTTGCGCCAGGCGGGCATCGGCGGCGGCACCATCGAGGCATCGGGCGGCGGCCAGGGCCTGCCGGGCGCACTGGTGCGTATCCTGCCGTAGCGGTCCGGCTGCACGCATCAAGGGCATGCTGCGCCGCCTCCAAGCGCCAAAGCGGTAACGGGATCGTGTAAAGTATTTCGACGAGTCGGGGTTACTGAGCGCATCCATTTTTATAAAGCACTGAATTCATGCGGAATTCTGCTCTGGCACCTTGATTGCTTCTCTCAATGAACGCGAAACGATCGCGGTGGGGGTTGGTCTGCGGCTTGGAAATCACAGGCCGGGATCAAGGACCAAGTGAAGGGAGAGGACCTCAATGACATCAACCATGCGTAGGATTGCGCTGGCGGCTTTGCCCGTCTGCGCTCTTGCATTCGGCGCCACGGCACCGCGCCAGGCCGATGCCGCCGTGATCCAACTGGGCTTCATCCTGGACCGGTCGGGCAGCATCGGGTCCGGCAACTGGACGACGATCGTCAACGGCCTGTCGACCGCGATCAACACGCTGGTGCCCGCCGACGGCACCTACGAGATCTCGGTCGTGTCCTTCTCGTCCGGCGCGACCACCGACGTGAACCATGTGCTGATCGACAGTGCGGCAACGCGCACCGCGGTGGCCAACGCCGTCGCCGCCATCGGCTACACGGGCGGCACAACCAACTACACTGCCGCCTTTGGCAACATGCTGACAGCGCTGACAACGTCGTCCAACTTCAGCGCCGCCGGCTCGTCCTACGTGAACTTCGCGACTGACGGCGATCCGAACCCGAACAGCGCGGATGGGCTGGCAAACCGGACGGCCATGATTGCCGCCGGCATCGACAACATCTCGATCGAGGGCATCGACGTGACTGCAAGCACGGCCGCCAACCTGCAGAACAACTACTGCTACCCGCAGCCATGCGACACCACCTCGCCCTACAACTTCCCGACCCAGGGCTTCTACATTGGGGTTGCGAACGCGCAGGGCTATGCGGACGCCATCGGCAACAAGATCCAGACCATCACCCAGGTGCCGGAACCCGCCACGCTGGCGCTGTTCGGCATGGGCCTGCTGGGCCTGGGCCTGGCGCGCCGCCGCCCGGCCGCCTGACGCCAGCCTGCTCGCTTCGCCGTGCCTGTTTCGGGTGGCGTCCCTTGCGGGACGCCACCCGGTTCGTTTTCAGCCCGTCCACCCGCGGCCTTAGCCGCTTGACGCCGGGCCGCTCTTCCTGCCCTTTGCGCGCCTCCCGCCACCGACGCGCGACCGCACCGTCATGAACAGCGATTTCCACCGCATCCGGCGCCTGCCGCCCTATGTCTTCGCCGAGGTGAACGCCAAGAAGGCCGGTTCGCGCGCCGAAGGCAGCGATGTGATCGACCTGGGCATGGGCAACCCCGACAGCGGCACGCCGCCGCATATCGTCGCCAAGCTGGTGGAGGCGGTGGCCGACCCGCGCACGCATCGCTACTCGAACTCGAAGGGCATTCCGGGGCTGCGCCGCGCGCTGGCCACCTACTACGCGCGCCGCTTCAACGTCGCACTCGACCCCGAGAAGGAGGTCGTGGCGACGCTGGGCAGCAAGGAGGGCCTGGCCAACCTGGCGCAGGCCATCACCTCGCCCGGCGATACCATCCTGGTGCCCAACCCCAGCTACCCGATCCACCAGTTCGGCTTCATCATCGCGGGCGCCAGCGTGCGCAGCATTCCGCACACGCCGGACGAGGAGATGCTGTGCGCCCTTGACCGCGCGGTGCGCCACAGCGTGCCGAAGCCCACGGCGCTGATCGTGAACTTTCCTTCAAACCCAACGGCCTTGCTGGCCGACCTCGACTTCTATCGCGAGATCGTGGCGTTCGCGAAGCGGCACGAGATCTGGGTGATCAGCGACCTGGCCTATGCCGAAATCTACTTCGGCAACCGCAAGCCCGCGTCGATCCTGGAAGTCCCCGGCGCCAGGGACGTGGCGGTGGAATTCACCAGCCTGTCGAAAACCTACTCCATGCCCGGCTGGCGCATGGGCTTCGCCGCCGGCAACCCGACCCTGATCGCCGCCCTGGCGCGGGTGAAATCCTATCTCGACTACGGCGCCTTCACGCCGATCCAGGTTGCCGCCGCGGCCGCGCTGAACGGGCCGCAGGACTGCGTCGATGCCATGCGCACACGCTACCGCGAACGGCGCGACGTGCTGATCGCCGGCCTGCACGACGCCGGGTGGGACGTGCCCAGCCCGGAAGGCAGCATGTTCGCCTGGGCGCCGATCCCGCCCCGTTTCGCGCATCTTGGGTCGGTCGCCTTTGCAAAACTGCTGATCGAAAAGGCCCAGGTCGCGGTCAGCCCCGGCATCGGCTTCGGCGAGCATGGCGACGGCCATGTTCGCATCGCGCTGGTCGAGAACCGCCAGCGCATCCGCCAGGCAATCCGCAGCATCAAGGGCTTCCTGGCCGAGGCCGAGGCAGTGCCGGCAAAGGCTGCCGAATGACCCGTCCGCTGGCCGTGGGCGTGGCCGGGCTGGGCACCGTGGGCGCGGGCCTGGTGCGGCTGCTGCGCGACAACGCCGATTGCATCGCCGCCCGCGCCGGACGCCCGATCACGGTGGTTGCCGTCAGCGCCCGCGACCGCGCGCGCGACCGCGGCGTGCCGGTTTCCGGCCTGCACTGGTACGACGATCCCGTGGGCCTGGCCGCCGATCCCAATGTCGAGGTCGTGGTCGAGGCCATGGGCGGGTCGGACGGCCCGGCGCTGGCGCTGGTGCAGGCGGCGCTGGCGGCCCGCCGCCCGGTGGTGACCGCCAACAAGGCCTTGCTGGCGGTGCATGGTGCCGCGCTCGCCGTGCTGGCCGACCGGCACGGCACCACCCTGGCCTTCGAGGCCGCCGTGGCCGGCGGCATCCCCGCCATAAAATGCCTGCGCGAGGGCCTGGCGGCCAACCGCGTCACCCGCGTCGCCGGCATCCTGAACGGCACCTGCAACTACATCCTCACGTCCATGCGCGAGCGCGGGCGGGAGTTCGCCGACGTCCTGGGCGAGGCCCAGAAGCTGGGCTACGCCGAGGCCGACCCAAGCTTCGACGTGGACGGCATCGACGCCGCGCACAAGCTGGCGATCCTGGCGGCACTCGCCTTCGGCCGGCCGGTCGATTTCGGCGCGCTGCACGTGGAAGGCATCAGGCGCGTCAGCGCGCTCGACTTCGCCTATGCCGAGGAGCTGGGTTACCGCATCAAGCTGCTGGGCCTGGCGCGACAGACCGAAGCTGGCGTCGAAGCCCGCGTGCACCCCTGCATGGTGCCGCGCGACCATCCCATCGCGCGCGTCGATGGCGTGTTCAACGCGGTGCTGGCCGAGGGCGATTTTGCCGGCCCCGTCATGCTGCAGGGCCGCGGCGCCGGCGCCGGCCCCACTGCCAGTGCGGTGGCCGCCGATTTGATCGACCTGGCGCGCGGCCGCGCCACCCCCGTGTTCGGCGTGGCCAGCGCCACGCTGGCGCCCGCGCCCGCGGCCTCCATGCAGGCGCATCGCGGCGCCTACTACCTGCGGCTGATGGTGGTCGATCGGCCCGGCGTGATCGCCGACGTGTCCGCCATCCTGCGCGATCACGCGATCAGCCTGGAAGGCCTGCTGCAACGCGGCCGCGCTCCCGGCGAGGCCGTGCCGGTGGTATTGACCACGCATGACTGCACCGAGGCCGCCATGCTGGCCGCGATCGGCGCGATCGGCGCGCTGGATGCCGTGGTCGAGCCGCCCATGCTGATCCGCATCGAGACGCTGCACTGATACCAGAACCTGGCATCCAAGCCGGACGACCAACACGAGGAATGGCCATGAACGACACCGCGTCTTCCCCCGCGACGCAGAACCTGGACCGGAACCTGGCACTCGAGCTGGTGCGCGTCACCGAAGCCGCCGCCCTTGCCGCCAGCCGCCTGATGGGCCGCGGCGACGAGAAGGCCGCCGACCAGGCGGCTGTGGATGCCATGCGGCGGGCCTTCGACAACGTCTCGATCGACGGCACCGTGGTGATCGGCGAGGGCGAGCGCGACGAGGCACCCATGCTGTACATCGGCGAGAAGGTCGGTGCCGGCGGCGTGAAGGCCGACATCGCGCTCGATCCCCTCGAAGGCACCACCATCACCGCCAAGGGCGGCAACAACGCGCTCGCCGTGGTGGCGCTGGCCGAGGAAGGCAATTTTCTCAACGCGCCCGACGTGTACATGGACAAGATCGCGGTCGGTTCCGGCCTGCCCGAGGGCCTGGTCGATCTCGACGAAAGCCCTGCGAAGAACCTCAAGGAACTGGCCAAGGCCAAGGGGCTGGAGGTATCGGACCTGGTGGCCTGCATCCTGGATCGGCCGCGCCACGCCGAGCTGATCGCCCGCGTGCGCGAAGCCGGCTGCCGCATCATGCTGATCACCGATGGCGACGTCTCCGGCGTGATCGCCACCGCCACGCCGGACAGCGGCGTCGATATCTACATGGGCTCGGGCGGCGCGCCCGAGGGCGTGCTGGCGGCCGCGGCACTGCGTTGCATCGGCGGCCAGATCCAGGGCCGCCTGCTGTTCCGCAACGACGAGGAGAAGGGCCGCGCGCGCAAGCTGGGCATCACCGACCTGGGCCGCAAATACGCCACACTTGAAATGGCCAAGGGCGATGTGATGTTCGCCGCCACGGGCGTGACCAGCGGCACCATGCTGAGGGGCGTGCGCCGCTTCGCCAGTGGTGCCACCACGCACAGCATGGTGATGCGCAGCAAGTCGGGCACCGTGCGCTGGATCGAAGCCAGCCACAATTTCACGCGCAAGGTGTGGACGCAGAACTGATCCCAACGGTCAATTGCATTGACCGTTGGGATCGAGTCTTTGCTTGCCCTCAGGCGCCGGGCGCGGCCTACGGCCGCGTGGGCATCGCGCAACCGTGCGCGGGCGCCTTCGGCGCCGCGGCACGAGTGAAGAACTCGTGCCGTTGGCATGAATGACGCCGCGCTGATCGAGCTGCCCGCGCTCGATGTCTCGACGAGCGTCGGCGGCCGGCGCTGGGTGTGGCGGCTGGGCGATGCGCGGCAGGGCGCGGGCCTGGCGCAGGCCGCCGGCGTTTCGGAGCTGACCGGCCGCCTGCTGGCCGCGCGCGGCGTAGCACCTGAAGCGGTGCACGACTTCCTGGCCCCCACCGTGCGTGCCGCGATGCCCGATCCCGACACGCTGGTGGACATGCCGCGCGCCGCGGAGCGCATCGCGCGCGCGGTGATGGCGCAAGAACTCGTCGCCGTGTTCGGCGACTACGACGTGGATGGTGCCGCCAGCGCGGCCCTGCTGTGCCGCTTCATCCGCGATGCCGGCGGCCAGGCCATCCCCTATATCCCCGACCGCCTGACCGAGGGCTATGGCCCCAACGAGGCAGCACTTGCCACGCTGGCCGGGCAGGGGGCAGGCCTGATCGTCTGCGTCGATTGCGGCACCGCCGGCGGCGACGCGCTGGCCAGCATCGCCAGCCGCGCCGACGTGGTCGTGCTGGACCATCACGCGGTCGATGCGCTGCCCGAAACAGCACTGGCCGTGGTCAATCCGAACCGGCCGACCGACACGTCGGGGCTGCGGCATCTGTGCGCCGCGGGCGTGACGCTGATGGCCTGCGTTGCCGCCAACCGCGCACTCCGCCGCGCCGGCCACTATGCTTCGCGCGCCGAGCCCGATCTCATGGGGCTGCTTGACCTGGTGGCGCTGGCCACGGTCTGCGACGTGGTGCCGCTGGTGGGGCTGAACCGCGCCTTCGTGGCGCAGGGCCTGCGCGTGCTGGGGCAGCGCGCGCGCCCGGGCCTGGCCGCGCTGGCCGATGCAGCACAACTGAAGGCGCCGCCCGATGCCTGGACGCTGGGCTTCGTGTTCGGCCCCCGCATCAATGCCGGCGGCCGGGTGGGCGATGCCGGCATGGGCGCGCGCCTGCTGCTGGAGGACGATGCGCTGGCCGCGCGCACCCTGGCCGAGGCGCTGGACGCCACCAACCGCCACCGCCGCGAGGTCGAGGCCGGCGTGCTGGAAGCAGCCCTTGCCGAAGGCGAGGCGCAGGCCGCGTCGGGCCGGGCCGTGATCCTGGTGGCCGGCCAGGGCTGGCATGCCGGGGTGATCGGGATTGTCGCCGGCCGGCTGCGCGAGCGCCTGAACCGCCCCGCGATCGCCGTGGCGCTGGACCCTGGCGGCGAGGGCAGGGGCAGCGGCCGGGGCGTGCCCGGCCTTGATCTCGGCGCCGCCGTGATCGCCGCGCGCCAGAGCGGCCTGCTGCTGCGCGCCGGCGGCCACGCCATGGCGGCCGGCTTCTCGGTGGCCGCGGGCCTGCTGCCGCGATTGCACGATTTCCTGGAAACGCGCCTGGCCGCCGCCGCGCAGTTGCCGGTTGCCGAGGACCTGGCGATCGACGGAGCCTTGTCGGTCGATGCCGCGACGCTTGGCTTGGCCGAGGAGGTTGGCCGCCTTGCCCCCTTCGGCGCCGCCAATCCCGAGCCGGTGTTCGTGCTGCGCCACGCCCGCGTGGCCCGCGCCGAGCGCATGGGCGCTGATGGCGCGCATGTGCGTGCCTTCCTTTCCGGCGAGGCCGGTGGCCGCCTGCGCGCCGTGGCATTCCGCTGCGCCGAGGCCAGGCTGGGCCAGGCGCTGCTGGCCGCCCAGGGCCGCACCTTGCACCTGGCGGGGCATTTGCGCGCCTCTGAATGGCAGGGCGAGACACGGGTTAGCTTGCACGTGGTGGATGCGGCATCGGCTTGATTGCCGGCGCGGTCCGGGCTAGCACCCTGCCGCCGCGGTCACGCGCGCTGCGTCCCCGTCGTCTAGAGGCCTAGGACACGGCCCTTTCAAGGCTGTAACACGGGTTCGAATCCCGTCGGGGACGCCAAAATGTCAATATTATCAAAGCATTGGGATATGTTCGTGGAACAGTCCCCAAACCGCTCCCCAAAAGCATCGGCCACCGACTGTCGCTTTCGCAGCCAGTGCCTATTCGTGCAGCTTTAGAGCCTGACTCTGAATGGTACCGGAACGATCGACTCTTGTGTGATGTCAAGGTGATAGCGGCGCACCGCCAGGGTGCCGCACGGCAGTTGCCACGCCTTCTGCCTGGTGTGTGGTCGTTCCGGGTTCATTCAGAGACAGCCTCTCAGGCATGCGGTGTTCCTGGGCGAACGAAGCGACAAGCCGGCCAAGGATGTGGTGCGGGAACCGACCACCGCCGCATCGGCAGCGCCATCGCAGCAGGCCAGGCGGGCGCTGCCTGCCAAGGCAATGGCGGGCGTCGTCGTGGCGCGGGCGCCGGGAAAAGTTCGGCCGAGCTCCATGGCGTCAGGCTGACCAATCCCGGTCGGCCGCTTTGGCCCGGCATCACCAAGGAAATGCTGGCGCGCTACTGGCTGGACGTCGCCACACGCGCCTTGCCAGGCATCGCGAAAAGGCCCTTGGCGCTGACGCGCTTCTCTACCGGCATCGCCGCCGAAAGCTTCTTCCAGAAGCACGCAATGCCTGGCCAGCCGAAGGAATTGCGGGCGGAGGCGGCTCGACTGCTGCGACAGAATCTGGAGGAGGAAAAGAGGGCCGACCAACTGCTGAGCAAGCTGGCCAAATCCGAGGTCAATCCGGCGGCGGCGTCGAATCGGGATGAGGAGAAGTCCGCACAATCGCCCGCCAAGCACCGACGCAGGACCTGAACTGTTTCGCGCGCCGGTCTGGCTAATCGCGAAGTTGCGGCTGAATTGCCTCCAGTGAGCAGGTGAGCCCGCCGCGCCGGGACGATGAGAAGGCCGGCATCAGTCCGGCTTGATCAGTCGCGCGCCACGATGCTGGCCACACGCCGAGATTTTTCCGCGCGGCACCTTTCTGGAACTGTCCGGGATCGGCCGCGCGCGAGGACACCGACGTGGTGCGCGCACTGTGCTGCCCGATCTTCATCACTGAGCACGCCATGCCGATCCATCAGGTCGGGATCGGATTGGGCGCGGCGAAGTGGCACGCGGCCTGGTGATCCGGCGCCACCGCGCGCAGTACCGGACGTTCGGCGCGGCAGATGTGCTGCGCCAGCGGGCAGCGTGTGTGGAAGCTGCAGCCCGGTGGAACCCTGGTGGCGCTCGGCACGTCGCCCTGCAGCACGATACGCCGCCGGCGCGCGTCCGGATCCGGCTGCGGCACGGCCGATAGAAGCGCCTGGGTATAGGGATGGAACGGCGCCGCGTAGATCGGCTGCTTCGGCCCGATCTCTACCACGCGCCCCAGATACATCACCACCACCCTGTCGGCGATGTGGCGCACCACGGCCAGGTCGTGCGCCACGAACAGGTATGAGAAGCCCTTCGCTGCCTGAAGGTCCTGCAGCAGGTTGACGATCTGCGCCTGCACCGACACGTCAAGCGCCGACACCGGCTCGTCCGCGACGATGAAGCTGGGGTCGGCGGCGATGGCGCGCGCGATGCCGATGCGCTGGCGCTGCCCGCCCGAGAAACCGCGCGGGTGCCGGTCCATCGCCGCTGCCGGCAGCCCCACCTGGCCGAGCAGCGCCGCCACCCGATCGCGGATTTCGTGGCGGCCGCGGGCCAGGCCGAACACCTCCAGCGGCTCGGCCACGATCTCAGCGATCGTGCGTCGCGGGCTGAGCGAGCCGTACGGATCCTGGAACACCATCTGCGCATGCCGGCGCATCTGGCGAAGGGCGCCGGCTGGAAGAGTACCAAGGTCATGGCCGTCGAACAGCACCCGCCCCTCGGTTGGCACGATCAGTCGCAGCAGCAATCGGCCCAGTGTCGATTTGCCGCAACCGGACTCGCCGACGACGGCCACGGTCTCGCCGCGGCTGATCGAGAAGCTGACGCCATCGACAGCCCGGACGCCAGGTGCCCGTGGGCCGAAGGCCATGCGGCTCTGCGCGGCGAACGTCTTGCCGAGGCTTTCGGCCTGAACCAGGGTCGCACCGTCAAGCGATGGCGTGTTCATGCCGCCTGTACCGGCGTCACCCAGCACGCTGCGCGGTGCAGCTTTCCCACCGAGGCGAGCGGCGGCATCTCGACTGCGCACCGCGCGATCCGGTCGGTGCAGCGCGCGAAGAACGGGCAGCCCGCCTTCACCTGGCCGGGCAGCGGCACCGATCCGGGAATCTGGCTGAGGCGCCGGCGATCATCGTCCAGCCGTGGGATGGCGTGCAGCAGGCCCCGCGTATAGGGGTGCGCGGCGCGGCCGAAGATCGCGCGCACGTCGCCATCCTCGACCACGCGGCCCGCATACAGCACGACCACGCGGTCGCACATCTCGGCGATCACGCCCAGGTCATGCGAGATCAGCAGGATCGCCGTGCCGGTGGTGGCGCGGATGCGCGCCATCAGGTCCAGCACCTGCGCCTGGATCGTGACATCCAGGGCGGTGGTGGGTTCGTCGGCGATCAGCAGTTTCGGCGTGCAGGCCAGCGCCATGGCGATCATCACGCGCTGCCGCATGCCGCCCGAGAACTCGTGCGGATAGGCGCCAAGCCGGGTGGCGGGATCGGGGATCCCGACCAGGCCCAGCAGCTCGATCACGCGCCGGCGGCGCAGGTCGCGCGACAGCGGCTGGTGCAGCAGGATTGCCTCGTCCACCTGGCTGCCGATCGTCATCAGCGGATTGAGCGAGCTCATCGGCTCCTGGAAGATCATGGCGATGTCGCGGCCGCGGATCTCGGGCATCCGGTCGGCCGGCATGCCCAGCAGGTCGGTGCCGGCAAAGCCGATCCGGCCGGCAACAACCCGCCCAGGTGGCCCGATCAGCCGCAGGATCGCGAGCGCGGTGACCGACTTGCCCGAGCCCGACTCGCCCACCAGCCCGACCGCGCCGCCCGCCGGCACGTCGAAGCCGACGCCGTTCACCGCCAGCACGGGGTGTGCGGGTGACCCGAACGCAACGGACAGGTCGCGCACCTGCAACAACGGCTCGACGCTCATTGCGTCTCGGGGTCAAGCAGGTCGCGCAGCGCATCGCCCAGCACGTTGAAGGCCAGCACCACCACGGTGATCGCGCCGCCCGCGCCGATGATCGGCCAGGGCGAGCCAAAGATGTTGCCCAGCCCATCGCGGATGATGTTGCCCCAGCTTGGGTTGGGCGGCTGCGTGCCGATGCCCAGGAAACTCAGCGACGCCTCCAGCCGGATGGCGGAGGCGACCCACAGCGTGGTCAGCACCATGATGGGTGCGGCGATGTTGGGCAGCACGTGGCGCAGCACGGTTTTCGGGTGCCCCAGGCCGACCGCGACCGCCGCTTCGATGTAGGGCTCCTGCTTCACGGCAAGCGTCGCGGAACGCGCGACGCGGGCGAAGCCAGGCACGAAGGCGACCGCGATCACCATCACGACGTTCCAGAACCCGCCGCCCAGGGCGGCCGCGATCATGATCGCCAGCAGCAGCTCGGGGAAGGCCAGCAGCAGGTCGATCAGGCGGCTGACCAGGCGATCGATGAGCCCGCCGAAATATCCGGCCGCCACGCCCAGCGCGCTGCCGACCGTGCCGGCGATGGCGGGGGAAATCAGGCCGAAGATCAGCGAATTGCGGGCGCCGTGCAGCAGCCGCGACAGCACGTCACGGCCGAACTGGTCGGTGCCAAGCCAGTGTTCCGCCGACGGGTAGGCGTTGATGCGCAGGTAGCTTTGCGCCAGCGGATCGTAGGGCGCGATCACCGGCGCCAGCAGGGCCATGGCGATGAACGCCATCACCACCGCAAGCGCGACCAGCGTGGCCGGCCGCTCCCGCGACAGCAGTCGGCGCAGCACGGCGAAGCGCGGTTCCTCCGGTGCCAGGTCCTGCCCGGCTTCCGTGAGCGTCGTCATGCCTGCGTGCGGATGCGTGGGTCGATTGCGATATAGGCCAGATCGACCAGCAGGTTCACCGCCACCACGAAGAACGCGAAGACCACCACGCCGCCCTGCATCACCGGATAGTCGCGCTTGGCGATGGCGCTGATCAGCACCTCGCCGATGCCGGGGCGGTTGAAGATCAGCTCGATCGCCACCGACCCGGACAGGGTCGCGAGCAGGCTGAGGCCAAGACCCGTGGTGACCGGCAGCAATGCGTTGCGCAGCGCATGCCGATAGATCACGCGCGGTTCCCGCCCGCCCTTGGCGCGCGCGGTGCGCACATAGTCCTTGCCCAGCACTTCCAGCAGCGACGCGCGGGTGAGCCGCCCGATGAACGCCGACTTGACGAAAGCCAGTGTCAACGCCGGCAGGAACACATGGTACAGGCGGTCCCAGAAATGCGTGCCGCCGCCGTTGATCGGAAACCACCCCAGGTTCAGGGCAAAGACGATCAGCAGCAGCGCGCCCAGATAGAAGTCGGGAATGGCGTAACCGACCAACGAGAACAGGCGCACGAAACTGTCCGGCAGCCGGTTGCGGTTGACCGCCGCCATCACGCCCAGCGGAATACCCGCCAGCAGCCCCATGCCGGTTGCCACCAGCGTAAGCTCGATGGTGAAGGGCAGGTTCTCGGCGATCAGCTGCAGCACGGGCTGCCGCGTGATCATGGACACGCCGAAATCCAGCATCAGCATGTCGCGCAGGAACAGCGCGTATTGCCACCAGACCGGCTGATCCAGACCCATTTCGCGGCGGAACAGCGCAAGCTGGTCCTGGGTCGCGTATTCGCCCAGCACGACAAGCGCGGGATCACCCGGCAGCAGGCGCAGCGCCACGAACACCAGGCTGAGGACCAGCAGCACGGTGGGCACCGCATCGAGCAGCCGCCCGGCGATCATGCGCGCCACGGCGCGAACGCGCCTACACGCGGCGCGCCCTGTTCAGCGGCCAGTAGGCATAGCCCGACTTCACCGGGAAGCCGACATCGATGCGCGGATTGCGCGCGATGACGTAGGACAGCGTGACGATCCCCAGCAGCGGCAGGTCGCGCAGCACCTGGCGCTCGATCTCCTGGACCAGGGTGGTGCGACGCTCGAAATCGGGTTCGTCCTGGGCGCGCTCGATCAGCCCGTCGATGCCGGGTATCGCGGCGCCGTAGTGGCTGTAGTTCTCGCCGCCCGTGCCGTCGGGCTTCACCTCGGCGCTGGACAGCAACTGCTGCAGGAAGGGCTGGGTCGGCACCGGCGGGTAGCTTGAAGAATAAAGCGTCATCGCATTGCGGTCGCGCCGGTTCTCGGCGTGCATCGTGGCGTGGTCGATGATGCGCATGGCCAGGTTCACGCCGATGCCGCGCAGCTGCTCCTGGATCATCAGCATGATCGCGGCGTAGTCCTCGCGCTGGCTGGTGAAGCAGGCGATGGTCACGCCGCCGGCATGCCCGGCTTCCGCCAGCAGCGCGCGGGCGCGGCGCGGGTCGGGCGCCTGGCGCAGCGCGTCCGGCAGGTCCTGCGCGCGCACCGAGCCTGCGAATTGCGGCGCGACGATCCCGGTCATCGCCACCGACAGGCCGGGGAATGCGGCGGCGATCTGTTCGTTGTTGATGCCAAGGCGGATCGCCTGGCGCACGCGCAGATCATGCAGCGGCGGGCGGGTCAGATTGAGGTGCAGCGTGTTGAAGCTGCCTGGTGCGGTTGCGTCGAACGCCGCCTGCGGCATGCGCTGGCGCATGCTGGGTATCCAGCCGGGCTGGCGCACGCCTTCGATCATGTCGACCTGGCCCGAGGCGAAGGCCAGCGTGCGCGCCGTGGTGTCGGCGATGAACGCCACGCGCAGCGCGGGACTGGCCGCCGGCCCCGCGAAATGCTGCGGGAACGCCGCCAGCAGCACGCCCTGCGAAGGGCTCACGCTTTCCAGCTGGTAGGCGCCGGTGCCGATCGGATCGGTGTTGAAGGTCTGGCCCCGCTCCTGGAATGCCTTCCTGCACAGGATCGACGCTGACAGCGTGGTCACGATGCTGCCGTTGAACAGCGGGTCCGGGCGGTGCAGCCCGAAGCGCACCGTGTGGCTGTCCAGCGCCTCGACGCTGGCCAGGTTCGAGTAGAGCGCCTTCTGGTTCGTGACCGTGCCGGGATCAAGGTGGCGGGCATAGGTGAACACCACGTCGTCCGACGTCATCTCGCCGTGGCCCTTGTGGAACTGCACGCCGCGGCGCAGCCGGTAGGTCCAGGTCCGCGCGTCCTCCGACCGGTCCCAGGCTTCGGCCAGATGCGGCCGGAAATCCTCGGGTCGCACGGCGAAGGTTCCGTCGTCCGACTTCACCAGGGTGTCGAAGATCTGGCGGATCGCCCAGTTGTCGCCGCCGGTCAGTGCGGTCTGCTGGGGATTGAGCCCGGTGGACGATCGCGCGGCCAGCGCGATGGTGATGGGGCCAGTCTGCGCCTGTGCGGCAGGGGTGTGTCCCGCGGCCAACGCTGCGGTGCCAAGCGCCGCGGCCTGGCCAAGAAAGCGCCTGCGTGAGCTGGTCATGGCGTCGTCTCCCGTTTCCGCGCCGCGACGGGCGCCGGCGCCGCGCGGCTTCAACTGGTGATCGGAACAGACCGCCGCTGCAATTCCGCTTCGTCGAACACCATGCCCAGCCCCGGCGCTGTCGGCACGGTGAAAAGCCCGTCCACCGGACCGCCCGGCGTGGTGAACACGCTGCCCGCGCGTTCCCAGTTGTCGGCCAGCTCGACCGGCTTGCCCAGATGCATCACGGTGGCCAGCAGATGCAGGTTGGCAAGATGGCCGATCGAGGGTTGGGTCTGGTGCGGCACGAACTCCACGCCATGCGCCTGCGCCAGCGCCGCGCACTGCATCATGCCAGTGATGCCGCCCATCTTCACGATGTCCGGCTGCACCATGCGCACGCCCGCATCGATCAGGTCCTTCAGCGCCTGCAGCGTGTAGGTCTGCTCGCCGGCCGAAACGGTGATGTCCAGCCGCTGCGCCACTTCACCCATGGCAGCGACATGGTAGTGCTGCACCGGTTCCTCGAACCAGGTGAACCCCAGGTCCTCCAGCACGCGACCCACGCGCATGGCGCCGCCGATCGAGTAGCCGTTGTTGGCATCGAACCCCAGCACGAAATCGTCGCCCAGCGCGCGGCGCACCGCGCGTGCCTTGGCGATGTCGCCTGGGATATCGACGTCCTGCCGGGTGCGGTCGCCGTCCCATCGGATCTTCACCGCGGCGGGCTTCTCCTTGGCCACGCGGCGCTGCACCACCGCCACCACCTCGTCCACGCCGCGCCGCGCATTGCCGCCGATCGAGGCGTAGCAGGTGAGCGCGGTGCGCCAGGCGCCACCCAGCAGCTTGTGCACCGGCAGGCCCAGGCGCTTGCCCTTCAGGTCCCACAACGCGATGTCGAGCGCGGCCAGCGCGCCGGTCACGGCACCTTCGGGGCCGAGTTTCACCAGCCGGTGCAGCAGCGTGTCCAGCAGCACCGCGTGATCCAGCGGATCCTTGCCGATCAGGAACGGCGCCATGTGCCGCGCGATGATGCCGAGCGAGGCGATGCCGCCTTCCATGGGCGACGCCTCGCCCAGGCCGAACAGCCCGTCGTCGGTTTCGATGCGAACGAAGGCGCCGCGTGGTCCGGGCTGGCCGGCCTTGCCCCAATCAAGCTGGAAGGCGGCGATGGACGTGATGGTCATGGTCGTTTCCCTGTTTCAGCGTGGCAGCCGCAGGCGTGGCAGGCAAGCGCGTGACGGACCAGGAGCCACGCGCGCGCGGCTATTGACCTCGGCGCCTGCCGGCCGCACGGATTGCATGGGCGGCCGACGTATTGCCGCCCGAGCGGGAGAGCGCCATGCCGGGATCGCGAAGTGCCGCGCCGCGCCGCAGGCTGCTTGCGGGCGCCCTGGTGCTGTCGTTCGCCGCCCGCGCGCAGCAGGCCGCCTGGCCGTCGCGCGGCATCCGCCTGCTGGTCGGCTATCCTGCGGGCGGCGCCAACGATTTCGTGGTGCGCAGCGTCGCCACGCCGCTGGCCGAGGCGCTGGGGCAGTCCGTGGTGGTCGAGAACCGCACCGGCGCGGCCGGCGCGATCGCCGCCGAGGCAGGCGCCAAGGCGGCGCCGGATGGCTACACGCTCGTCTCGCTGTCCAGCGCGCATGTGCTGGCGCCCAGCGTGCGGCGCAGCGTGCCGTTCGATCCCGTGCGCGACTTCACGCCCATCGTGCTGCTGGCGCGTTCACCTTACTTCCTGATGGTGCATCCTGCGCTGCCGGCGCGGAACGTGGCGGAGTTCGTGGCGCTGGCAAAGGCGAAGCCGGGCGAGATCGCGTATGCATCCTCGGGCGTCGGTGCCGGGCCGCATCTGACCACCAGCCTGTTCATGACCGTGGCCGGCATCCGGCTGGAACACGTGCCGTATCGCGGCGATGCGGATGCGCTGATCGACCTGGTGGCGGGCAGGGTGCCTTCGGCGTTCCTGTCCGTGGCGCCCGCGGTGCCGCACATCCGGTCGGGCGCCTTGCGGGCGCTGGCAGTTTCGGGAAGCGAGCGGCTTTCGATCATGCCCGAGGTGCCGACGGTGGCGGAATCCGGCTTCCCGGGGTTCAGCATGGACGCCTGGTGGAGCATCGCCGGCCCCGCCGGCTTGCCCGACGCCGTGGTTTCGCGCATCGCCGCGGCGACCCGGCCGATCCTGGAGTCCGCGGCCCTGGCGGAGCGCTTGCTGGGCGCCGGCGTGGTGCCGGCCAAACCGATGGCGCCGGACGCCTTCGCCGCCATGGTCCGAGGCGAACGCGAACGGCTGGACCAGATCGTGAAGACGGCGGGCATCACGCCGCAGGACTGACGGGGCACATGACGGAATCGGCCTGCTTCACCGCCAGCGACGGCGAGCGCATCGCCTATTGCATCGACGACTTCACCGATCCCTGGCGCACAGCCCAGCCGATGCTGCTGCTGCATTCGGCCATGGGCAATTCCGATCGCTTCCATTCCTGGGTGCCGGGGCTTGCCCGGCATTTCCGGCTGATCCGCACCGACCTGCGCGGCCACGGAAATTCAAGCGTGCCGCCACCGGACAAACCCCTGACCATCGACCGCCTGGTCGATGACGTGCAGGAACTGATGGCGCATCTGGGCATCAAGGCCGCGCATGTCAGCGCCAACTCGGCCGGCGGCTATGTGGCGCAGAATCTTGCGCTGCGGGCGGCGGACCAGGTGCGCAGCCTGGCTCTGGTCGGCTCCACCCCCGGTCTCAGCCCCAGCGCGCTCGCCTGGCTGCCCCGGATCGCGCGCGAAGGCCTGCGGCCATTCCTGGCCGACACCATCGCCATGCGCTTCGACCTGGAGAAGACCGATCCCGGCATGGTCGCCTGGTTCCTGGACCAGACGGAAAGGAACGATGCCGGCTTCATCGCGCGCTTCATCACCCATATGGCGAGCCTGGACTGGCGGGACCAGCTGCACCGCATTGCCTGCCCCACGCTGGTGATCTTTCCGGGCGGCGAGACCGTGGGCGCGGCCAGCCTGTATGACAGCATGCGCGCGACCATTCCTGATGTGACGATGATCGAGTACGAGCACATGCCGCACAACATCGCCGACATGCTGCCCGACCGCTGCGTGGCCGACATCCTGGCGTTTCACCGCGCAAAATTCGGCTACCCGGCCTTACCACGCTGATGCGCGTCCCTGCGGGCTGGTTCAGTCTGTGGTGACGCAGGCGGTGCGGGCATGGCTGCTACTCTGGCTGTCGTTGATGACGTTCGCCGCTGGGCCACCCGCAC